>FLSB01331851.1_pt1 | contig 61124 bp, 83 predicted proteins | sample 1550551 | NCBI WGS metagenome assembly FLSB01 (sample SAMEA4031774, study PRJEB14383) | metagenome | biome: human; feature: oral; material: saliva | place: Philippines | collected 2014 | reverse complement strand
GCTCGGTCATATTGTCTGTCAGTTGGATAAATAAGCGGGTCTAACTCCTTACGAGCCGCATTGTCACGCTCCTGGTGAGCAAAACCTTGACCCTGTTCAAATCGAGCAAACACTTGCAAGATTTTGTCGTCGTGGTAGAAGTAGATAATGTTACCACTTGTAGGCTTATGCTTCGAATTAACAACCTGTGTGAGCGGATTCTTGTTGGTTAAAACTTTAACTTTAAGAGCCTTGTCGCCGTTCACGGATTTAAATTCTTCAGCTTGTTTATCCTCAGAGTTAACCTCGTCTAACTCTGGTTCAACATACCCATCTGGACGCGGTTTATAGTATGGTTGAAACCATTGGCGAATTTTGATATAGTTCTCTTTGAGATTCACTAAATATCACCTCCTAAAACTAATTGCTATGTTGACAAGTATATCAGATAGGTGGTATGATATCAATAATTGCACGTAATCTAGTAGAAAGGAATAAACGTGCTACAGTATAATTTTGAGGATAGGCTCCTCGATAGGATTAAGGCGGGTAAGCTCAAGCTCACCAACGCAAAGCAAGAGAGCAAGCGTGGAAATGATAGCCTAACCGTCACTTTTGTAGACCAGGACAACGGTCTCAAGCTCTTATGCCGTCTCAACGGATGCGTCGCACTTCGCGAGGACGGTAGCGTCTATGGTGATACCGAGGTACCACCTCTTGCAGACGCAACACTCAATGAGGGTATTGTGTACAGTACCTACCAGAGCGGTACCATCCCACCAATTAAGGTTTGTAAGCGAGTCATGATGACTTGTGCAAACGGAGAAGTCGTCATTCTGATTGGAGAGCGAGCATAATGGCACAGGCATTTAGACTTAAAGAGAAAGCCGACCGCGCCGCTGAGCGTAAGTCTGTTGAGGAGCGCGACAAGGAGTATTACGCAGAGGACTCTGTAAACTGGGACAAGCCAGTTCTTGATTATGACACTCTTAATCGCCAGCCTTGGGTGGCTTACGGCGAAATTGACGAGGGTGCAACTACACTCTTTGCTTTTGTTCAGCTTGGTAATCGAGCAATTTCCTTCGGTCGAGTCATTTCCTTTGGAATTCGTGTACCAAATGATGATGCTCACGCGGAGCTTATTAACAAGCTGCGCGGCTATATGGGTAATGATAAGCAAGTACGTCAGATTCAAGTAGACACTCTTGCAAACATTATCGGTATGGCTGGCGTTGCAACCGTTGGTACTAAGGATAGGCACAACTCCCTCATGGACATCATCGAGGTTGGCTAATGGCTGATATTACCTTCAAATATTCTGACTTCCCAGAGATTGAGGAAGACGGGAACACTACGACCGTGATTAGCGCAAGCCATACCATCGAGCAAGCGACCGTTGAGCAGATTACTAAGCTGCTCAAGTCGTTTGACGAGAATGATGACGAGATTGTCATTACGGTCAAGCGTAAGTAAACATTCTAAGAACCAGGGCGATTAAGCTCTGGTTCTTAACTGCTGCCGAGAAAAGTTAACTAAGGTTAACTTTTTTGTGTGCAAAATATGAACGCCTTGCACGGAAATCATCCACTAGGCTAATGTAATTTTTACGATAAATATGATTGGGGGTTCGATTGGGAACTGAGGATACAATTACTGTCGACTTTAGTTATAAAGCTAATGCAAGACACTGCGTATATGATATCGAGTGTCTTCCATCTGTCTTTACAACTGCGTTTCTTTGTGGCGATGTAGCTACATTGTGGTTCTTTGGTAACGACACCTATGACCACGTTTCAGACGATGAGCTTAAACGCCAGTTTAAGTCTTATCTTGACGTTGAAGACCACTTTGAGCGCGCCGCTGTTAAAAACCCAGTCATCAAACTTGAACGATTCACAAAACAAAATAAATTTGAATTCATGCGCGCTCTTAGTAGCGTGATTAACTGTGAAGCTCTACCGACTGACGATGAAACTGGGTTCACCGAGTACGTAAGTTGGAACGGAAGTCAATACGACCTTCTGGTACTCATTGCAATCTATCGTTGGTGCGTTGAAAAGCCAGATATTACACCTCTAAATATTCGTACCATTTCAGACGTTATCATCAACTTTGAAGGCGCGGACTGGCAGCTTCCAGAATATCTTGAGAAGACCATTGGACTGAACAAGCGTAACTACAAATATGCCTATAACATGGCTATTTGGGCAGATGGACACATCGACATTGCAAAAATGCAGCGAGTTGGCGAAGATGGTACCGAGGGTCAATTCCCGCCAGCTTTGAAGTTACAGGAAGCGCGTCAAGGTGCAGATATCGTCGTAGACGACCTCGTTAGCGATTCAAATCCAGACCAGGTTATTCCAGATGATGAACTAAAGGGATTCGTTGCATACAACCTTCATGACGTTGTAAGTACGGCGTATGAGTACCGCACCGACGACGTACAAGACAAAATTAACGTTCGTGACAACGTTCGTGAACAATTCCCTTATACATCTGCACGCGCTGCCGACATTTCTACATTGTGCAATTCGCGCGCTCCACTTGAGCGTGATTGCACGGAAGCTCAGCTTACTGCAACCACACTGATTGGCGAAAAGAAACTTCGACCAGTTGATAACGCCGAAACTGAATATAACTTCCCTGTTCCAGCAAAGGGAGAGTTTGACGAAGATGGCAATCAACTCTATAAGATGGTTGACTTCCTCGAATACATTAAGGAACACGAGGAGTACGTTCACCCACAATTTATTAGGTTCTTTGAATACTGGCGTGGGAAAAACACTTCGTCTCTATCAGACCTAAAATCTGCAAAATATGGCGCAATTAAAGCAAATGTGTCCTCTAAGGGTACGATTTGCAATATTCCGTATTATCACAAAGTCGGTGATGAGTACGTACCCATTGACTCATATATTACCGTGTCTACGGGCGGCGCTCATGGCTCTGTTTGGACGGGATTGCACGAACTTACTCCAGAGCAGGTTACTGCGTGGAGCATGGCGTGTAAGAAGCCAACAAAGACTGACAAACTCAAGCACGTCCCAACGCTTGACCTCAATAACGTGATTCACCTGGACTACACCTCGTTTTATCCGTATCTCCTGCTCAAGCGCCAAACATTTATTACTCCCGACGGCAAAGACCGCTATAGAATCATTTACGATACTCGTGTTGGCGTAAAAGCTGAGCTAAAGAAGCATGAAGACGTGAGTAAGTGGACTGAGCATGAGTATCGACTCTCCAACAACCAGCTAGGCTTGAAGCTACAACTTAATGCTGGTTCTGGCGCAGCAAATACTCATAAGAAGAACGCGCTACTGCCACTCGACAACAAAATCTTGTCTATGCGTCTCATTGGCAACATGGCAATTTGGACACTCGCTCAACGTATGGTTCATGCTGGCGCTTATGTTGTTTCAACTAACACCGATGGTATTTACATCACAAATATCAGTAAAGAAACAGCACGTTTAGTTCTTGACAAGTTTGTCGAGGATTATGGCATTCCTGTAGACCCAGAGTATGTTGACCGTTTTATTAACCGAGACGTATCTAACCGCATGGAACTATATAAGCAGCGCGATGGCTCATATACTATTAACGACCTACGCGGTGAAATGCGCTCAGCTGGTAAACTCGTCTATAACGACATTGACCACGGTCATAAAATCACTTATCCACTTGCGGTTGGTAATGCTGTCATTCGATACATGGTTAACGATGCTGACTGGAACAATAAACCATATGACCGTGAAAGAATGCTTAAAATCCTCAACGAGGTTAAGCAAGAATCTACGCCAATCGCATGGTGTTACATCTTCTCTGGAACATCTGTTCGTAAACTCTGGGTAGACATGAAAGAAGCGCCTAGAGTTGGTAGGGTTGTCCTAACTAAAGACGGCTATCAACTTGACCAAGAGAATTATGCGTCTCTCACAAACGCAGAGTTTGAAAGACTCATTGAGAACTTTACACCAGGGTGTAATTTCGAGGAACTCTGCAAAAAGTCAGATGTTACGTTCAAGTATAGGAATTTTCCAGATATTTCGGATGTTGCGTTTGCTGTTAAGCACTCAGCCGAAACGAAATACGATGAGGATTCTTTTGTGCCAATGGAGTGGGGCGCAATTACTAAGGAAGCCTATAATCAAGCTAAGAATAAGGTTGGCAAGCGTGAAAAATACTCAGTCTGTCTTATTCACAGATTTGGCAGAACCGAACGCGCGGAAATGAAATCTTGGACGTTCGGTAAATTGGCGAACGTTCCAGAAAGCAGCAAGGGAAGGCTTCTCAATATGGCAGCCGAACTCAAAGCGTTCAACTTGGACGATTTGGACATGGATGCTTATCTCGCATGGGCGGAAAATATGCTCGCAAGGTGGAAAATCTCTGCGAAACTTTCCGAGGACGGCTATTTAACCCAGGTATTGTTTAACGAGCTTGGCAACAAAGCTACGTCCGCCAAGTCAAAGAAGCAACTCGCCGTTGACGAGCTTAAATCGCTCTATTCGGCAGTATTTAACTACGTATAAAATGTTCTAATATATTGAAAGGAAACATCATGGAGAACATTAAACTAAAGTACGACGATAATGGTATGGGTGTTTGGACGGCTAAGGCTGGTGGCGGTAATGTAACTATTGACGAGCATTGTCATGTAACCGTCATTGACCCATCGAACCCAGCACACATGGTAGTTCGACAGTCAAAGAAACGCTTTAGCTTGAAGAAGGCTTTAGAGGACGTTGATATTGAGGTAACAAATCCAGAGCGCGAGACGAGGACAACCTTTAACATTGACCTTCCAGACGGCACCGTTGCTATGGTTACGCGATATTTTCTCGTAGCTTACGAAACTCCATCCGCTATTTATCGAAGCCAGAACGCGTTTGCAAATCTCGATGAAGCGCAAACCGAAGCACTACATCTTGTAAAGCAATACAAGTAACTGCAACTTGACAATTATTGATGGGAGACTGTATAATGACAAGAGAAGGCAGAGTAGTTTCCGCAGTTGAACGTCAATTAAACGCTCGCGGCAGATACTTCATAAACAATTATGCCGAAGGTCATACAAACAGTGGCGTGCCAGATATAGTCTCAGTTGACGCTGATGGAAAGTTCCTTGCGATTGAATGTAAGGCATCATCAAACGAACCAACGTTTACACAATACGACCACGGACTAAGACTACTCAAGAGTGGTTGCAGATTCATAGTTGCTTACGAAGATTTTGATATTGATGCGATTGACCGTGGCGAACTGCAAAAAACTCCTCTACCAAAAGAACGCGAAGATTTGGTGTGTTTTGAACCAATCGACAAGAAACATACCAAGGAATATTGTTTGGAGTAATTATGTCAAGAAGCTATCGTAAGACAGGCGTAATCGCAACTCAAAACTCGCATACACTGAGTAAGCGAAAGAAGGCTATCAAGCGTTGGTTTAATAACAAGTTGCGCCACCGAGACGACGTGTTTAAAGGTTCAGAGTTTAGGCACGTTTCTGGTGGAACCGATGTTGAATCTTATAGGTCACTGACGCGACTTCCTATGGACGCTAATTTGCGAGGTTATACGAAATAATGCGTATGAACCTCGGAAGAAAGTTCGACGACTTTCTGAACGAGTTGGACGAATTAGATGTGACATTAACCGTGTCTGGTAAAAACGAACTTGGAACAGTTGTATCGCTCACGGCTTATACGCCAGTATTGCATTATCCATTCAAAGACAAACTTTTGTTAGCGGGCGATGCTGATGCGCTCTCTGAGTGGCGATGGGTAATAACCGACTATGAACGTCGATTTGACCCATACAAGGAATTTACCAAGTATTGTCACAAGAACAAAATTGATTTGAGTAAGCCGCTGGATGCGGAAAGCAAGGCAATTTTAAATGATTATGTATTATTGAAATATCACACTTTGAGTAAGATGTCGGCTGCAACTTACTCGTTTAGAAAGGGTAAGTAATGGGTGTTTACAATCAGTCGGCTATTAAGAGTCTGTTCAATGGAAAATCTAAAACCACTGACGCTGAAAAAGAAGATTTGATGACCTTATTAGAGTCACTTCCACTATCTCAGCGTAAGGAACTTTACAGATTCGTTAAGAAAAACGATTCTATGTTTACCAAAGACGAGGTTGAAATCTACAAGGCTGGTAGCACAATTCGAGGAATTGAAAACCTCCGTATTCTTATTAAGAAAAAGAAACGTGCTCGCCAGGCTGGATTAAAACTCTCGCAGCTCAAGAAAGGAGCGTTTGAAGAAAGTGACGAAGAGTGGGAACGTCTCCAAAACGGAACACAAACTGTTCAAAAGAGGACTCGAAAAGTTAGAGCAACTACGAAAGCGAAGGCAAGCACGACTTGCAAGAGAAAGAGTACGAAAAGCTCTAAAAAGACAGCATGACACATATCTCATTGAGAAATAACGCGAAACTCTCTAACTTTACGGTTAGGGAGTTTTTTATGTATTCAAACCGAGTACAAAATCGATTCTAAGCCACGCAAATTTGCAAAACGGGTAAATAGTCGTTGCTTTTTAGGCGACTTTTCTGGTAAAATATATGTACCTACCAAATAGAAAGGAATTTATGAGATACGAATGTGGCGCCGCAACCGCCGCCGATTTGCGTGAGCGTAACGGATTTGACAATTTGCAAGACAGAGATTTGAATAAGCTGATGCGACTATATGACATTGTGTGGAACGACATTTACCCGCGTGCAAAAGAATTTGCAAAACTATTTGACGGCACATTCCAGGCAGTCGATATGCTTGAAACACGCGATGGTATGCTCCACGCACCGATTCCGACACCAGAGCGTACGGCGGGTAATGAAAAGACTATTAAGAAATACATGGCTTGGCGCGAAGACTATGAGAAGATTGCACACGCATATTCTGATGAGCGCGAACGACTACGCTGGAAGAATAAAGAAATCGAAATCTATTCGAGGTAGGAGCACTGCATGAAAGAAGCAAAGGCTTGGGTTGATGGCTCGTTTAATGTGCATAATGGCTTGGCTGGTTACGGAGTGTATCTAATTGTTGGTAGCGAATCACTTGAAATGAGCGGCTCTGTTACTAAGTTTGACAACTCATCGTGCAATATCGTAGGTGAAGTTACCGCAGCAATCACGGCAATCAAGCGCGCTATTGACAAAGGCTGCTCAAAAATTACCGTGTTTTACGACTATGTGGGCATCGAATATTGGGCAACGGGCGCTTGGAAACGTAATAAACAGCTAACAAAAGATTACTACGGGGAAGTAAACGACCTCATGAAATCTATTGATGTTACGTTCCAGCATGTCAAAGCACATAGCGGCGACGAAAATAACAACCGCGCAGATAGACTCGCAAAGCAAGGCTGCGGACTCAAATAAGAATTGTGTACAATCTGTGAATTTTGGGCGCGTCGATATTTATCGGCGTGCCTTTTGCTATGATGAACTTATGCAATTCAACGCCGAATGAAAGGACGCGCAAATGCTTAACGGTAACTTCAAGATTGGTACTGACCGCAGTAACAGAAACCAGATTAAGCGTATGGCTAACCGATTCGGCGATGAGTTCATTTCAGCTAAAGCAGCTGAACTCGTTGAGCTTGTACGTTCTGGAAATATTAAATATTCCAGGCACCTTGTCAAGAAAATGCGCCGTGAGAATCTGAACGTACCAACTATTGTTATCGCCAAGACGATTGCTCACGCAAAGACTTCATTCATTGAGTTTTCATATCTTCGCGGTAATTGCAAATGGCATCGTGCATTGCTTCGCGATTACACCACTGTTGAAGACGTCATGATTGATGGCGAGGTTAAGAAATGCAATCTTTGCTTCGTAATCGACTTCAATTGTGGAGAAATTGTGACGGCATACTGGAATGAAGCAACTGATTTGCACAAAACGCTTGACATGAGAAAGTACGTACACTAGACTGGTTTTAGTTTGACAACCGAATACTTTATATGTTAAGTTATTTTGTAGCTTACGAAGTTGAGCATCTTCGATAAGTGTGGCACGTAGTAAGCCGAAATTACTACAGCTCTAGGGACGGCTAGGGGTAAAGCACTGCTTCGGCAAACTCAAAATACTAGCCGTCCTCAAATATGGGGATATAGCTCAGTAGATAGAGCAGCTGCGGAAACGATGCGTGTCGAGGGTTCAAGTCCCTCTATCCCCAACCCTTGGGTGGGTCTCGGTAGTTATCAAGAATAACCTTCTTGTAACGTTGTTCGACTCAACGCCCTTCCACCTCAGTAAATTAGCCGACTTATCCATGTCGTAAAACTGGAGACGGTGATAACGTGAAATGCTGAGTGTCTAGCTAACGCAAAAAGCATATGAATCGAATGAGTAATGTGCAACGGTGATACTCGAAGTTAGGGTTAAGCTGCATTGCAGCTGAGGGGTAGCTCCCCACGGGTGTTCGAATCGCCCCACCAAAGCCAACGGCTCGTAGGCGGTACGGCAAAGACCATATCGACGGAAGTAGCGGGAACGGATGTTCAAAAGACGAAACCTCGGTAGCCGCGTACGAGCGCATTACTCATCTACGGGGACTTAGTTCAATGGTAGAACCCAAGTCTGTTAAACTTGTCACGGAAGTTCAATTCTTCCAGTCCCCGCCATATTATTATGAGCATATTCAAGCAAGTATACTCATAATAATGTGGCTGATGAAAAAAAGTTTAAGAAACCTCTTGACTTTTCGATTCAGCTAGATTAAACTTAAAAACATAGTAGGCGCGCACAGCAATTATTTAACTAACATTTGACTTTTAATCAAACACGTTTGCGCCTAGAAAGGATGAACTATGAGCTTTATGGACGACCTTGAAATTGAGACGAGCACAACGCTAACCGAGAATGGTGGTCGAGCACTCTCCACTACAGGAGACAAGCTCCTCAACCTGTTTGCAGTACTTGGTGCATTGCGCTCTCGACCAACCGACGTAATCGACAAGTTCGATGCGGCTTATCGTGAGAACGCTGACCTTGCCACTAAGATGGTATTCTATGGTCGTGACGTTCGTGGCGGTCTTGGCGAGCGAGCTGTTGGCAAATTTATGCTTCGCGAGCTTGCACTTCTTTATCCAGAAGTTGTAGTCGCGAACTTCAAGAATATTGTCGAGTTCGGTCGTTATGACGACCTGTTCGTACTCTTTGATACTCCTGTTGAGACAGACATGATTGAGTTTGTCAAAAAGCAGCTTGTATCTGACAAGCGTCATATGGACAAGCATGAGAACGTCTCACTTCTTGCAAAGTGGATGCCATCTATCAATGCTTCAAGTGAACACACCAAGGCACTTGCACACCGCTTCGTTAAAGCGTTAAATACCACGCCACGAGAGTATCGTAAGACACTCTCTGCACTGCGTAAGTACATTGACGTAACCGAGGTCAAGATGTCTGCTAACAAGTGGACTGACATTGACTATATGGCAGTTCCATCTAACGCAATGTCTAACTACGGCAGCGCATTTGCACGTCATGATTATGAGGGTTTCAATCGCTACATGGACGCTGTTAAGTCTGGCGATGTTAAGATTAACGCCGCCACACTTTATCCATATAACGTCATTGAAGCACTCGAGCGTAGCAGTCGTGACGTAGCTGAAGCACAGTGGAATGCACTTCCAAACTATGTTGAGGGAGACAATAACTTCCTCATCATGGCTGATGTTTCTGGCTCTATGACTGGACGCCCAATGCACACTTCTGTCGGTTTAGCGATTTACTTCGCCGAGAGAAATCGCGGAGCGTTTGCCAATAAGTTTATGACCTTCACCGACACTCCTCGAATTGTCGATGTGACTGGCAATACTCTCCTTGAGAAGTATCGCTCCGTGACCGACCATGTTGGCTACAACACGAACCTTGAAGCTGCATTTGACGCAATTTTAAGCACCGCTGTACGTACCAAGTGTCCACAGACAGACCTGCCAAAGGCGCTCGTTATCATCTCCGACATGGAGATTGACCGTTGGCACGGTGGTTCTCTAACCTTCACTGAGGAAATGCGTAAGCGCTTCGCAGAGCATGGTTACGAGATGCCTAATCTCGTGTATTGGAACGTTGATTCACGCAAGGACACCTTCCTTGCGTCTAAGAACGACCCAAATGCAATTCTTGTGTCTGGTCAGTCTGCTTCGACGTTCAAGAACCTCATTAAGGGTATCGACCTCTCAGCATTTGAGATTATGGTACAAACTCTTGATGACCCTCGCTACGATTGTGTAGTTGTACCTTCACAACTATAGATAACTAAAGGCTCTAACAGCAACTATATTTTAAGATGACTTGAAATCATGGTAAACAGAGCCTTGAATAGTGAGCTAAAGTCACAAACAGCAATTATTAAAAACATACTACAATACCATGAAATGAGTGTGACTTGTAAAGCTCAAACATGACGACAGACCAAATACCATGGAAACGGGTACAAAATGTAACCATTTCTGTCGGTTATGGACTGTAAACACGGAGAGTTGGCAGAGCGGCTAATTGCACCTGTCTTGAAAACAGGAGAGCGTGTAAACGTTCCAGAGGTTCAAATCCTCTACTCTCCGCCAGAAACACGCGATTAGGTTAATAGTAAACTCGCGGTCTCCAAAACCGTCAATGGATGTTCGAATCATTCATCGCGTGCCATATTGGAGTATCGTCCAACGGTTAGGACACGGGTTTTTGGTGCCTGGAATATAGGTTCGATTCCTATTGCTCCAGCCAAAATGAATAACTATCGACTTGCCAACGTCGTAAAACTTGGTAAGCTAGGCATGCTTGAAGTATTATAAGCACTATGATTTGTTAGCGGTTCGACTCCGCACGCATGGACGCGGCGATGCACAGCATCGTAGGGTTCGAGTCCCCAAAGCACGGATGCGACAATGAGCTTATAGTAACAATGTCGAGTCTTGCTGGTCGTGTAGACAGACACGCAGCCAGCGAAGGCATAACGATTCGCCTGTCACATGTTGAGTTATGTAATTATAATTGCGGTCAAATAAAGGCTCGCCGTATTTCCGAATGAGCAAACTAGCGACAACGCAGAATGCTCAGTACATGGCTTGTGTAATAAATCATAAAGACAAGTAAGAAATAACGTACTAGACGTAGGGGTTAGGAACCTTGAGTATTTCGTAGGCTTTGACTCAAGCGCGTTCTGATGGATGCGGTCATCCATATCAAACACCCGAACCCTGTTCGGGGTTTGATGAAACGGGTCGCCCCCGTTTCCATTAGGTTCGACTCCTAAACGCAACCTTATAGGCGCTTGGTGGAACTGGTAGACACAACCCTGCACATCGAGGGGTACGATAGTAACGAATGCATGCGTTACTATCATTGCATGTTCGAATCATGCAGCGCCTACCATATTGTCGTGTGGCGGAATTGGCAGACGCAGTGGGCTTAAAACCCACGGGCTTTTATGCCGTAAGAGTTCGAGTCTCTTCACGACAACCATATTCAAAGTATTAGTTAGTCTAGTAAAGAAAGAAATATGACTGTAAAGTTAAATGAAACGCAAATTCAAAAAGTTAACGAGCTTATAGGTTTGAATACTCCCATAACATATATTGCTGATAAAATGGGTGTAAATTATAAGACTATGAAACGTATTTTGAAAAAGGATTTTAACGATTACAAAGGGAACCAAGCAGGCAAGGGGATTTCTAAAATAAAATCTAATACGCCTTCAATCCAAGACTACCTTGATGGCAAAGCGCATATTACAACATATAGGTTAAAATTGAAGTTGATAAAAGCTGGATTAAAGAATGAAAAATGTGAATCTTGCGGTGCAACCGAATGGCTCAATCAAAAGTGTCCATTAGAGTTACATCATATAGACGGTAATCCAAGCAATAATAAATTTGACAATTTACAAATACTATGTCCAAATTGTCATGCACTATCTAAAAATTACAGAACGCGTAAGTCATAAATCTTATCGTTTTGATAGCGCCTACCAAACTCGGATTGTTAGCTCAGTTGGTAGAGCAGGGGACTTTTAATCCCAAGGTCTAGGGTTCAATTCCCTAACAATCCACCATAAACATGGCGGCGTAAAGTAATGGTAACTTAATAGTCTCATAAGCTATATATTTCCAGTTCGATTCTGGACGCCGCAACCTAGAAATCACAAGGTTGGCAACATCGTTTGCCAACCTTTATTTGTAAGGATTTAGCTTGGCATATATTTATTGCATAAAAAATAATATCAACGGCAAATGTTATGTTGGCAAAACGCTCAAGTCTCCAGCGGAACGTTTCTCAGAACATTTACGCGATGCGCGTAAACCGACCGAGGAAAATCGTCCGCTGTATCGCGCTATCAAAAAGTATGGTGAGGATAATTTTAGTTTACAAGTTCTCGAAGAATGCGCCGATAAATTTGCAAGTGAACGTGAAATGTGGTATATTGAACAGTTAGAAACCTATGCTCATGGCTATAATGCAACCGTCGGCGGTGATGGTAAACAATTATTCAACCACGAAGTTATCAAGGCTCAACTTGAAGCTGGTCTAAGTCAAAAACTCGTTGCCGAATTAAATGATTGTTCAATTGACCTTGTTAAGCAAGTTCGCGTGGTAAATGACATTCCACTAACAAAAGTTCGCAAACAACCATCTGTCGCGGCATACGCAAAAGACGGTACTGAGATTGGCGTGTTTATATCCGCACGAGAAGCATTTAGATTCTTACGTGAAATTGGCATTACGAACTCGCGTGGTAATGGTGGTACGCATATTGCTGACGTTTGCAAAGGAAAGCGCAAAGAAGCATATGGATTCAAATGGAAGTATATCAACTGAAAGGATTATGTATGTATTTCATCAAGTTGACCGCAGTAGCCGAGCCTAAAGGCATGTTTAGTGGTCGAGACACGTCAAGAACATTCACGTACACCGAGACTTGCGCAGAGGATGAGTTTGAGACTGAGCGCGTTAAGTTTGAGGAGAATGTAATCAAGGCAGTTGTCGAGCTTTATCCAGAGTTCCACGTAGATATTCACGAGCGCGAATATCGCAACTTGGACGCAGAGCCATTCAAGTTTGCGTTTGAGAACCTTAATCCAGCACAGTTTGCGGAGTATCTGCGCCACTATGAAATTAGGATGTAATCGTGGCTAAAAATCTCTTAAAGACAAAAGCAAAAGACCCAACTGACGCGGTATTTGGCGTAAACCAGGAAGGTGATTGTGTCCATAAATCACTCGCGGAAATGGTACATACGCTTATTGCTGGAACAACAGGTTGCCACGCTAAGGGTGAGTTAATTCTCATGGCTGACGGCACCTCCAAGCCAGTTGAACTAATCAATGGTGGAGACCGTGTAATGGGCGGAGATGGTACACCAAGAACTGTTCTCACTCCAAGGTGGGGCGAGGATGCGATGTATGAGTTAGATATTCGCAATCGTGGAACGCTTAAAGTAAATGGCGAACACAAGCTCATTTTGTTCAATCCAAATTGGAGCGGCAACCACGAGAGAGTTATGACCGTGAATGAGTATCTAAAGTTACCACCATACGCACAATCGAGGTCTCGAATGTGTTTGTGTGCTGGAATTGAGTCATTTGAGCGTAATACCGAACAGATAATTGACCCATACCTCATGGGAATATTTATCGGTGACGGTGCAACTAACAGTAGGCAAGGTGGCTGCCCAAATATTACAACTGCTGACAAAGAGGTTGTAGATGCAATTTACGCATATGCTGAGAAAATTGGCTGTGTGATTAGAGTAGACCATAAACCTGGAAATGCTGCATCAACTTACGTATTCACGCGCGACCCAGATAACTACGAAGTCTGTAACAGAAAAGTAATAAACAACTTTACTGAGCAATTGAGGTCAATTGACTTAGACAAGGTTGGAAGCGGCGAGAAGTTCATCCCAGATGATTATAAATACGCTGATATTTCTGTTAGGCGTGAGCTGCTCGCGGGTTTAATGGACTCCGATGGATACCTAAGCAGAAACAAAATGTACGATTTTGTCACCAAATCAAAGCAGCTTGCCGAAGATGTTACGTTTGTTGGTAGGTCGCTTGGTCTGCAAGTACATGCTAAGAAGTGCAAAAAAGGTATCAAATCTATCGGATTTGTTGGCGACTACTACAGGTTGGGAATTTCTGGAAATCTTGATGAGATTCCAGTGAGGATTCCGAGAAAGAAATACGTTCCAGCCAAAAAAGGCTCACATTCATCTCATAGGGCAACATTCACCATTACAAAAATTGCCGACCGACAAAAATATTACGGGTTTACTTGTGATGGCGACCATACCTATTTAACACAAAGTATGGTAAGGACATGTAACTCAGGTAAGAGCGTCTACGTTAACAGTCTTCTCATTTCGGCAATGTCGCACGCAACACCAGACGAGCTTAAAATCTTCGCAATTGACCCAAAGAAAGTTGAGTTCTCAAAGTACATCGACCTGCCTTATTGCCCCATTAACCCAGTTATTGACATGCGTGACGCATATGGTCTACTGGCGTTTGCTGTATGGGAAATGGAGCGTCGATACAAGATTATTCAAGCTGCTGGCGTAAAACAGCTCTCTGAGTATAACGACTTCTATGACAAGAACCCAGATAGTGAGATTGCTAAAAAGTATGGTCGTATGCCATACCTGATATTCGTTATCGACGAGTACGCAGAGCTTCAATCTATTTCACCAAACACTGAGACGCTGTGTAAATCGCTTGCTCAAAAAGGTCGCGCATCGGGAATTATCCTGTTGCTTGCAACACAGCGACCATCGGCAGATGTTATTTCCACCACGCTACGTTCAAACTTCCCAAGTCGAATTTGTCTGAAAGTTGATAACTCAACCTCAAGTCAGATTGTCCTGGGAGACGGCGTAGACCGAGCCTATGACGGCTCAAAACTTAAAGGTCATGGCGATAGTTTCGTGCTTGACCAACGCGGTAATTGTGAGCGCGTACAGGGAATCTATATTTCTAACGAGGAAATTGATGCAATCTTTGATTTCTTAAAGGAGAAATACGCTGACCGCTATGACGAGCTACGTAAATATGTACCAGACGAGGTATATGATTTGCTTACTGAGGATAGCAAAAAGGCGGTAGAGCTTAATGGTGGCGTCTGCGATTACAAGATTCTCACCACCGATAAGGAAGCGTGCGCGTTTGTTGACCGTGGTAAGCCATTCTGCAAGTGGGTTGGCACCAAAGGCGAGGGTGGATTCATGCGTCGCGGTGGAGACGTTGATGAACAATCTCCAAACGCTTTGCCAGACCACCCAGAGAAGTGGCACGTTGAGTCACTTGACGGATTTTAATATTCATGCAATACCACTTATGCACGGGTTTCCGTGCATAAGTAGTTTGCTATCAATACACTAAGGATTTATTATATGGCTTTAACTTACGGACAAATGGCGGCTGTAAATCGAGCGCGTAAAAACGAAGAACGTCGCGCCAATACAACTGACAAAAAGAAAACTAAGTCTAAAAGTATTCCTAAAATTGACTGGTTTCCCATGAAATTTTATGTTTCTACGGGCAAATTCAAGGACATCATTCAATGGGATAACAATAGTGAATACTCTGATGAATTTGCAAAAAGGCTGATTGATAAGCCAAACTTGCAAATTTTAACCATGCCCACAGGCTTCGGTAAGACAAGTGTTGCAGTGTCTACTCTTGGAAAGCTCGGACGACCATTTTGTATTATCGCGTCTAAGGCAATTATCGAGGGTGGCGGTTGGCAAGAAACTATTTCCGACTACAATCGAGTGCATCCAGGAGCAAGTCTGGCACCGCATATGATTACGACGTATGACAAGTTCTCAAACATTCTTGGTAACGTCAAATCTCGCGCAGACTTTAAGAAAGGGTTTCCAAAAGACGGTATTCTCGTTCTTGACGAGGTACACAATTACAAGACGCCCACCTCGAAACGTTCGCAGAAACTCAAGAATATCCCAGACTATGAACGCATGGGAATTAGCGCTACGCCGCTCACAAACGATATCGTCATGGACATGTGCTCCTACATGGTTATGGCTGGTAGGTATCGCAGCAAGACATTTTTCGAACAATGCTATGGTCTTGACGTTATGAAGGATAGATACTACAGACTCACCATTTACGACGATGATGGTAGCGTTAACACGAGGAAATTCCCCGACTATGACAAGCTGCTTGACGAGGTTGCAGAGGTAATTTACCAGCCGAACGTATCAATCAACGACATTGATATGCCAAATCTCACAACAACTGTTTTGCAGCTTCCCGTGAGTAAACAATTGTTAGCAGATATGCGCTCGATTGCAGACGCTTACGCTAAGCAGATGTTTGCATCTGCCAGCGAAATGCGCCTGGTTATGCAGGAGCGAATTGCTAATGATGATGGACGTATTGTTAAACTCCGCGAGATTGTTTGTGGAGAAAATGTGAAGCAACCGCTCATTTTCTTCCAACATTTGACAACGCTCGATGCAATACGTAATATGCTTGATACCGAAGGAATTAGTTATCAAATTCTTGACGGTAGACATTCTATGAAGGATATTGACAGAGATAATCTTTCGCCTATACTTATTCAGTATCAATCTGGTCGAGAAGGTATCGAGTTCAAAAATTCGAACACTACCGTGTTTTATGAAAATCAGCCTTCATACATGACTTTGGTTCAATGTGCAGGACGTAATGCAAGACGAGGAATGAAAGGAGTTGAGATTAACCATTACCATCTTGTGTCGATGAACGAATACGACCAAGAGATATTCTCTCGCGTTCAAAGCAAGGTTGAGATTAACCCACGAACGCTTGATGAATTAGCACTTAAATCCCTGCCTACGAATAATAATTGGTAACATTGCTATTTGATTCAGCTAAAACAAACGAAAGGATAATTAAAATGGCAACTGACGCACAGAAGTTTATGGTTATTGATGCAAATATCGACAAGGAGTCTGGTTCAATCCGTATTGACGGTTTCGAGCCAATTACTGAGACTGGCGGTACGCTTACTCTCATGTACAAGATGTACAACGCAGAGCCAGAGCCACACTTTGAGGACGATGCAGAGCGCAAGGAGAAGTGTGTTAAGGCTCTTGAGGAGACCTTTAGGGCAGATTTTGACGCTGTTCTTGCAGACCCATCTGTTCTTGTTGGACTTGAGTTTGAGGGTTATCCAAACGGCGAGCGCATTTATCTGACCCCAGCAAAGGAGTTCATTAAGTTCGCTAAGGTAACTCCAGCAGTCGCTAAGGCAGTTGAAGCGCTTATTCGTAAGGGTGATATTACCTCTACACCAGTTGTTGACAATCGTCGCTTTGGTCTAAGCAAGGCAGGTGCCTTCTATTCCAGCCACTCATTTGATTTTGCTGTTCCAGTTGAGATTAACGGCGAGACTCTGTACGTCCGCGTTGCTCAGATTATTGATGATACCGCCGACGGCGACAAGGTTGTTAAGTATGGCACCAACTATAAGGGCGCTACAAACGGCGGATATAAGGACGAGCACGGCTACAATCGCTCCGATGCAGACCAGAAGCTCTATGAGGTTGTAACTGGCGCAAAGGATGACAATCCACAGATTAAGGATAGTTTCATTAAGTTTGCAAACACCATGCTTGACCAGGCTCGTGCTGACCTTGTTCAGAAGGTTCTCGGCGCAACAGGCGTTGACCTGGATGCGTATGCTTCTGAGGAGAAGCCAGTACGTATTACCAACGTTCGTATTGAGTCCGCTGGTAAAAATCAGTTCCTCACCGCTTCCATTGCTCCAATCGAGGAGTAACAAGTGATTACCGTACAGATTATTGGTACGGGTTCTACGGGTAATTGCGCCGTGGTCAATCGTGATTTCATGGTTGACCTCGGCGTTTCTCGTTCCCTCGTGGAGCGTAACGCTGATAATTTAGACGCATTGCGTCATATTTCAGCAGCGTTTATTACCCACGAGCATGCAGACCACGCAAATCCATCGCTCGTAAAGTGTTTGTACGAGATTCGCCCCGATGTATTCAAGCGACAATTTTTCATTCCATCACAGACCTATGAAAAGTTAACCAAGGCTAACTCTTTTCTTGGAAAGGCGTTTGAGGACTATCCGCTAACTAACATTATCAATAAAGATAGTGAGTTCGACTTTAGAACACGCGGTGGCAAATGGCATGTAAGGTGTTTTCACGCGCCACACGGTTCAGCAGAGTGCGTAGGTTTTGTATTCACCTCGCCAGATGACGAAACGTTGTTCTGGGCGACCGACCTCGAAAATCTTGAGTTTGCGGGTGTCGGAAATGCTAAGTATGACGTGATTTGTTGCGAGGGTAATTGGGATACCGAGCGTCTTACAAACGCACTCAAAGACCCAGAGACCGCTGGACACGCCGAGAGTTCACTTCGCCATCAATCAGTTGAAGCATTTGAACAGTTTGTATCAGACCATGCTAAGGCTGGTGGAAAGATTATTCAGTTACACAATTCTGGCAGCTTTGGGCGGTATAGCCGATATAACAACGTATATATGGGCGACGTACCAGACTACAGCAAGCCGCCACTAGACATTTAGTGGTGGCTTTGTTATAATCATAGTATTTAGGTTCAATGAAGGGATATTATGGTTCGAAACACTGTTACATCTGGTGATAAAACTTACAATCTCTGGATTCGTGTAGATACTAAAAAACCGTTTCCAGATAAAATTTTGACCACCGTTCAAAAAGTTGCTCGCTCTAAATCGGGCAAACGACACGTAAAGAAGATTTCCGAGACAAGACTTATTTGTTCGCCAGCACTCTATGAAAAGCTCCAATCACAAATTGACGTACTTAATTCGTGTGAGGTATCGCTCTTTATTGACACTGGCAACGGAAAAACAAAAGCGCTTATTAAAGACGCTAAAAACTATGGCGTGGTTAAAGATGACTACGACAAGCTGCTGCGTTACATCTATAACTAATGGAAGGAAAAACTGTGACCGAACAAGATTACACTTACGAGACATTCCCATATCGAGAGGTTAAGCCCGTTACTGGAGAGTCTAAGACATTTGAGGAATGTGGCATGCCATCAATCAATCTGGGTTATACAGGCTACTGGATTTGCTATTCAAGCACTGACCGAGACTGGATTGTGGCTGCAATTAGATTGCTTATTACGCAGCTCTCTCGAAACAACGCAACTTTTATTCACGAGCGATACCCACAGTCAGTTACCGACCACTATCGTAACGCGAACGACGGCTTCGGCTTTTTCTATGATTGCTCGGATGATTGCACACAGCTAAGTTCCTGGACGCAACTTGTACAACGACTTACTGAGGTAATCGCTAAGCACTACGCAAATGTTAAGTATGGCATTGATTATCAGACACTTGCACACGAGTACTCGTTCCTCTACGAGATGCCCGAAGACGTTATGACTAAGGCTCAAGTTGATGATTGTACCTCACTCGCCGAGAAGCTCATGCAGGATGAGGTTATTCCTCGTGTTAAGGATATTTGGTATAACCAGATGCACAAGTATCAACTTGTAGATGGCTACGACCCTGTTGAAAAATATGTTGGCAGACCATCTATTCATCCTGGCGATACCAAGACTGGTATGTATTCAACTGCGCCAGTATACGGCGTGAATGCTGAGTAACTCATGGCAATGACTGAGGAAAATAAGGCAAGGCTCGCTGAAATTGCGCTTATTAAAAAGGCTGAGACTGCTGCAATGCGTGCTGAGGAAAAGCGCCTAGCTGAGCTTGACCCACACAAAACATGTAAAAATTGTGAGCTGACGTGTAAGCAGCACGACTTTGTATTGAGCGTATCTTGCCCTAAAAAGAAAGTGATTAAGAAAAAGTGAGTGTAACACGTAGACAATTTGTTACCGCTGGTATGGCAGGTGTTTTAACACTTGCCATTTCCGCGTGCAAATCAGACAATCAAGCGACCGAGGTTCAATCAACGCAACCAGCGCCAAAGACGGTAAAAATTACCGCGAGGTGTAACTTGACAGAGGTTTCGCCGTCGATTAGAAAGAATCCTCCAATCATTGTATTGACTGGTTGTTGTGCAAAGAGTGAAGGTCATACCTACTACGTCGCGTTTAACAGCCAAAAGGATAATTACGTGTCCGTTAAGGACATTGAGGTTGTGTCTGGAAAATACAAGTTGACAACTATTGTTGGTACTACGAAAGACAACCAATGTATAACCTTTAGCGGCTTTGATTTCGATTACTCGGATAATTGCCCAGTTGTGCTGTCTGATGAAACTAAAGATGAATATCTTGAACGTAAATCTAAGGAGACGGGCAAGCCTAAAGGATTGATTGCGTCTGACGTGCAGGATACGCAATGGCTTGATGGAAGTTTGAACCTCATTGCGCGTTTATCTAAGTGTGATGGCGATTATTCCGCCGCATATAAGCAACTTATTGCAGACCTCGATTCTGGCAAGGTTTCAACCGAACAAGTGTTCGGTATTTCGGTCGATGAATTGAAGTCGTTACAACTCTAAAGCAAAAAAATCCCCGCATTACGCGGGGATTGCTGTTATCTTACATATTCGTTTAAGATGCCAGATTTTGCAAGGCGTACCAGCTCTTTAATACAAGCGTTAGGCGTAACTTCAAGTTTCTCGGCAGTATTTACGAGTGCCGTACAAAGTCTAATCCTCTGAGTTTCATCAAGTTGGACTCCGCGCTTTTTAACCCCAAGTCGGCTTGCTCGTGAGCGGATACTCGACCAGCTACGACCATTAAGTTTAGACCAACCGCTCCAGTTTTCACCGTGCATGAGGTAGTTAGCTCTGATATAAGCGTCTTCCGTTGTAGTCCAGCGCTTTGATGTGACTTGATAAACTTTAAGAATCCTAGCTCGCATAGTAATTGCTGAGGTGTTACGCTTGGGTAATAGTGTTCGCCATCCGTCCCATTTAGCACCGTGAGCTGGGAAATTATCAATAATACATTTATCTTCGAGCTTCGACCATTTAGACTTGTTTGATACAAGATTCAACTTGCGCCTACGAGTATAGATTGCCGAAATAACTACCCCAGGAAAGGCTGCTAAATACTCATCTTGAGAAGCGTGCCTTTTTGATAGCTCGATAAGTAGCGTATCATCTTCATCAGTCCACGTATAATTTGAAACGCGTTTCATGTGTTTTGCCATGTGTTCTCCTATTATAAGTTGCAACAAACACGCCAGTTTGTTCGATTTTTAATGTGGTAAAATTATACCACAAGTTGAGCAAACTTCGCAAACTGTTCGATTTAAAAGTGTTATACTGTTACCCGACAAGTTACATATCCGATTGAAAGGGGATTATTATGATTGAGCTTACAAATGAAGTAAACAGTCGAGATTTCATCTGGATTACAAAAGCGCTAGGCATGGCAACTAAGTTCACAAGCGCTGAGCTAGAGTACATCTACCACGGATTCGATAATATGGGTATTGACCCACGACTACTTTTCAACTATGACCGCAATGTGCAAGTTCTCGACATTTCTGACATCTTTAACGACCTAAGACACGACCAACTTGTAGACATTTGCGAGGACTTACTGCCTAGCGAGTACATGGATGAAGATGACTATGAGGAGCCAGACAACTTAGATGATGGTGTACTTTGCGGCTGCATTTCTGAGTGCGAACCTTATGTAGTGGTTGAGGTACTGAACTCATATCTAAACAGCGGATTTTATATGATTCACCCAGACGAAAACAAGTTGTTCTTCTTCATGGGTTCGCCCGAGGACTAACAAATTAGTCCATACTTGACAAGAAATTACACAACCTCTATACTATTTTAGATAGCCACAAACATGTCAATTTAAGGAGTTTATTTTATGGCATTTAATAAAAACAGACGAGCTATTACGGCAGGCATTGCGTTCGCGCTTATTGCTGGTCAAGTTGGTACATTATTTGCTACCAGCCGACAAGCATTTGCGGAGCTTCCCGATGTTGGCGGAACTTTAACCGTCGGTACCACCAATAAATATAATGGCTCTCACATGACCCAGTGGGTCGCTGACGACGGTCAAACACCTCTGTTCTGCGCTGACCCTGTTAACCACGACCATGCCACTGCTGGTGGTAGCGGTCAAGTTGTTGAGCTGAGCAATCTTACAACTTCCGACGGTCACACTTATTCTGAGCACGACCGCCGTATGATTGATTATCTTGTCTATTACGGTACTCTGGGTATGAAGCAAGGCAAGACCTACTACGGTGTGTCTGGCGCAGACCTCCAAGCAGCCACTCAGCTTGCTATTTGGGGCGTTCGTCAAGGCGATATGCACGATGACGGAATTGGCTATCTGATTCCATATTACAACATCGGCACCACAAAGGCAGCGTCCGACGCAGCTCAAAAGTTCTTCAACGACGCCAAGGCTTATGCGGATAACCCAAATAGCGACAAGAATGTTCCAGTTGGCGCTGCGTTCGCATTTATCCCAGCGGGCAATAAGCAGGTTATGACTTACTTTGGTCTGAAGCTCGGTTCTCTGTCCATCACTAAGTCCTCTGGCAACACTCTCTACACCGACGGCAACAACTGCTATTCTCTTGAGGGCGCAGAGTACACCGTCTATCGAGACGAAGCAATGACCGACGTTGTTGGCACTATCAAAACCGACGCAGCTGGTAAGGGTTCTCTCGCCAACCTCAATGCTGGCGAGTATTACCTCAAGGAGACTAAGGCTCCAAAGGGATATGCTCTCGCAGACGAGGTGACAAAGTTCTCCATCGCAGCCGATGCCACGACTGAGAAGACTGTCCAAGATGGCGCAAAGTACACAATCGACCCACTTTCAGTACAGAAGGTCGATAAGGACACTGGTCTTCCAAAGGCTGGCGGTAACGCAACGCTTGCTGGTGCAGAGTTCCAGATTGCGTATTATGCTGGACAATACACTAAGGATAACCTCCCAGAGAAGCCAACTCGTGTATGGAATGTTCGTACTGACGAGAACGGCTTAATCAATCTTGAGAACGCAAACGAAGCAACTGAAAAGTACCTAGTTAAGGAAGGCAGCGACGATTTCTTCGTTTCCCCAGATGGCAAGGTAGTGTTCCCTCTTGGAACCGTCACCATTAAGGAAACCAAGGCTCCACAGGGATATTTGATTACTGACGATAACAGTGATGGAGTTGACGACGACGTAGCCGTTCTCAACATCAACAGCGATAACGTTGATGAGCGCACAACTCTCGCAGCCGACCTTCACTCTACCAAGAAAGAGCAGATTGTTCGCGGTAACGCTAAGTGGACTAAGGTAGTTACTGAGAGTGACGGTACTGGTAGCAAGCCACTTGCAAACGTTGTCTTTAAGGTTACTTCCAAGACCACTGGCGAGACTCACTACGTTGTTACTGACAAGGACGGTGTAATCGATACCTCTAAGGGTACTAAGGCAACCGCTAATAAGAACGATGCTGCGGTAGCCGCCGACGGAACTGTTGACGAGAGCAAGCTCGACGCAACTTCTTCTGCATGGTTTAGCGGATTCTCCGCTGAGGATTTGGCTAAGGCACCAAAGGCTACCGAGACCGATACAGCTAATACCAACGCCGCAACAACTACCTCTGTAGCAGAGAATAACGCAGCGGCAACTCCAACAGCTGAAAAGCCTGCTGCAACCGATGCCCCAGCTGGCGCAACTACTGATGCTAAGGTTGACTCTAAGGCTGACGCTTCCAAGGATACTAAGAAGTCTGAGGGTATGCTTCCTTACGATACCTATACTGTCGAGGAGATTCGTACCTCTGCAAACGAGGATGTCGTTGACATGGCTAAGTTTGAGATGACCGTTTCTGAGAACGGTGTAACCGTTGATAAGGGAACCGTTGTTAACAAGCACCCAGAGCGCAAGAAGGTCTATAAGACTGGCGACGAGGGCGTAAACCCAGAGCTTCTGGTTGCAGGTGGCGTACTTATTGTTGCAGGTATCGCTGGCGCAAGCTACGCACTGCTTCGCAAGAAGAATGACTAATCGACAATTTGTAGAAATTGTGTAGATTAAGAATTTACCCAGCTAATCGAAAGGTTAGCTGGGTTTTCTTGTATACTATAATCACAAAGTCGATGAAAGGAACTGTCTATGAAGCTGGATAACCGAGAGAAAGATTTTCTTATTGTACTTGTAGTATTTATGGTGTTGGCTATGCTCGTTATGGCGATTGTGCGTGCTTGCATGGCGCCTGTAGTACACGCTCCACAGATAACTTTTGGTAACAGTATTGACGAGTTGTTCGATGTAACTGACGGAGATTATGTAGCATTTCCAACGAACGATGACTCTAGTCATAAATACACTATTGTTAACATTCGCGACGGTCGTGAGTATAGCTCAGACGACGCATCTGGCGCATGGATGGTTCCTGTGCAGAATACCGATGGTTCATGGTCATACAACATTAAGTGGCTCAATCACCTCGACCAAGTAAATCGTAAGTAAACAATTTGCCCGCTTTCGAGCGGGCATTTTTGTGGCTCTAATTCCTAGTAAATTGTAGGAATTAAAAAAAAAGTTCTTGACTTTGCTATCAACCGCCATTAAACTTATACACAGCAAAAATACGAGTAAGAAAAGGACTTAGAAACATGAATTTTGCAAACGAACTAAAGAAAATTCAAGCGGCTTATCCATATTTGACCGATGACAACCTCGACGAAATTAACCATGATGTTGGGGGTGAACTGGAGAATATTCGTTCACTGTGCACCGAGTTGCATAATGCAAAGAACGACCCAGTGGTCATTTATCCAGACTTTGACTGCGATGGTATTATGGCTGGAACTATTCTGAACGCTGGACTTAATCAGCTTGGTTTTGACGCCAAACTATATGTTCCAGACGCGTCTGCTGGATATGGTTTGCAGCACGAGCAGATTGATATTATTAAAGACTGTTTCCCAACAGCTAAAACAATCATTACGTGCGACACGGGTATTACTGCGTTTGAGCCAGTAGACTATGCTCAGTCTATTGGCTATACAGTTTTGATTACTGACCACCACCAACAGTCTGGAGAGCTTCCACGAGCAAAGGTAATTGTTGACCCATGCCAGAAGTCTGACCCATTCCCCTTTAAGTCAATTTGCGGAGCATACGTCGCGTTTAAGGTCGTGCAGACCTATGCTGAAATGTTTATGCCAGAGCAGCTTGACGCCATCAATCAGCTTGTAATGTTTGCGGCTATTGGCACAATCGGCGACTCAATGGATTTAAAATACAATTCCCGCGTATGTGTCATGGACGGACTCAAGCGCATGCACGAACTCGTTAAGGTTCAATTCCGTGATGGCTTCTTTACGCAGGAGTATAACGACGCGCTCTTTGGTTTGTATGCGCTCGTTAAGTCGCTCATTACCGACAAAAAGAAGTCACTGACCGCAGAGAGTTTCGGCTTTTACGTCGTGCCTGTGCTTAATTCGTGCAAGCGCATGGGCGCCGATATGCACGTAGCGTTTGATGTGTTCAGAAATGAGATTCATAACATTGACGAACTCATCGCTCTCAACGACGAGCGTAAGTCCGTAACTGACAACATTTTTAAGTCTGTTACATCGCCGCTTGCCAAGGCATCTGGTGAGCAGCCTTACGCTCCAATGGCTTATTTCATCGATACGCCTTACGCGATTGCTGGCTTGATTGCTAACAAGATTATGGGCGCTAATCATGCGCCAACACTCGTGCTTTCTCGAAACATGGACGGTACGCTATCTGGTAGTGCGCGTGCGCCAGAGTGGCTCGATTACCGAACACTCTTGCGTGATTGCGGCGCAAGCGCTGACGGTCACGCGCAAGCATGCGGTGTAACATTTGAGAGTGAGGAAGCTCTCAAGCGTGCGCTAGAGTCGATTACGTATTACCTCAAAGAGGTCACTCCAACAAATAAGGAGTACGTTGAGCCTAATTATCCAACGCTTGATAAGGACGTTGACGTTTCACTCGTCTGTGATTTTATTAACAATGGTGAACCATACGGTAAGGGTTTTGAAAAGCCAAAGATTCGTATGGTAGTAAATGAGAGCGACATCTACGAAATGCGTTGTTTAGGTAAAAATCATGAGCACCTCAAGATTACTCTCAACAACGGTCTTGTATTTATGGCTTGGAATACGAAGTCACTCGGCAATATTGTCGGTAAGCAGATTGAGGTCGTTGGAGACCCAGGACTCAATGAGTGGATGGGAAATGTCACTCCACAAATCATCGGAAGTCTAAAAGTCCTTGGCTAATTATACGTTTTCAGAATTTGCGTGTCTTAGAATCGATTTTGTGCCAGAAATCTGCACCGAAAATGGTGTAGATTTTGGTGCATAACTATAAAAGTTAACCTAGTCTAACTTTTAGTGTAATTTCTATGAAAGTGTTGCATTAAAGAGCAAACTATGAGATAGTTGTGCAAACTAATTGAAAGGAACTGTTTATGAACAGATTAGACCGCGTTAAAGTTGTCTCCCGTGACAACAAAAAGACCGTATATCAACTCAATCCTAGACTACAGTTGAAAGTTATCCAGTATGACGGATACTGCAAGGTATATTATCGTGTATTAAACGTGAGGGAATGGGAACCATCGTCAGTCTATGGCGAGTATACGTTTATCGCCGTAACTTCAAGTAGCGAACTATCCACAATTTTTGATGAAGTTGACCAACTAGAAATCATGTCACTTCAAGAGTTTAGCATCGCCAAACAAACAAATAGATGGACGAAAGGCGAGATGCAGTTTACTAACTTGGTTCTTGATATGGGCTACATAAGCATGCAATTAAAAGTAATGGGAATGTTTGACGGACAAACAGATGTTGAAGAATGTGTTTTTAGCGGGCATCCATATTTGCGAATTAGCTCATATAAAAATGGTAACACTTACATCGAGATGGCGTTATACCGCGCTCTGAGTCTATATGAACTGGTTGAATAAAGCCTGTAAAAGTTAACTAAGGCTAACTTTTAGTGTAGAAATTGTGAATCCAAAATGAGTGTTGCAATCGGCTTATGGCTATGTAATACTATAGTCACAAAGAAGTGAAAGAAAGGATTTACAATGTCAACAAATAACCAGCTACCCGTAAAGTTTACCAAGATTTATACAGACGGCTATCAAGAGGACTTTGAGTTCGAAGACGGTGTTCATAAAGCGCTGCTCGTGTCTGCTCTGCATCTCGGGCATGACAAAATTGATATGCCCGCACACTATTCATCTGCCGATTTTGGTCTGTTAAAAGACGTGTGCGTTTACACTTGTTTCATGCGATTTGATGATTGTTATCTATGCTTCGTCCGCCACGAGTATTACAAAGACGATTACAAGAACGTTGAGCTTTCAAGAGTTGTTAATATGGATTATGTACTCAAGGTAGAGTGGGTGCGATAATGGCAAAGTCGCTATTGGCACTTATCATTAGCTTGAGTTTAACTGGCATAGTTGGACTCATCGAGCTGTGGGTGCTTGAGCATTTTGAAGCTAAGTATACGTCCAGACAAACTGCGATGTTTTACGCGAGCCTAGCAATCGTGACCATGGCTGGATATATCGTAACTTCAAACATTGTTTGAGCGTAGCCATGGATTTGCTTAAACTTTACACACTCTGGATGGGCGTATTGTGTATTGGAGTCGCGTTAACACTCGTCGCAACACTTCTCGTAGTTGCATCATTCATTCACTAGACTATACCCGAACACATGTTCGGGTATTTTTATGTCGATAAATAGATTGTACACAATCTATTTTGTCGTTGCACGACACAAAGTTTAGTGATATACTATGTAGTCCAAAACAAGATATTGCGATTGGAGGTGAAAAATTATGAACCAATATCAATCTCTCGCTCCATGGCGTGGTTGTAAGAACGTTATGCACGGTTACTATAACGATTACGCCGACCCAGACCTTTTGTACAAGGGTTATACGTTCAATTACTGGGACATCGAGGACGCTATATGGGAAAACTTTGAGTCCGATTGTGCTGACGAAATCGAGACGCTTAAAGCCGACGGCGGTGACGCTGCCGTAGACAAAGCCTTCGATGAATACGTCCGCGAAAACGCCGATTCTTATCTCGATGATGCGATTGCCAACGGATATTTCCCTGGCGACTCTAAGAGCTGGCATGACAAAATGTAAACATCTATCGAAAGGAGTATGATGAATACCGAATCATCACACCAAGTTGTTAAACGTGATGGCACACACGTTCCGTTCGATAAAACTAAGATTCGTAACGCCATCAAGCGAGCTGCTGACGAGTGCGACGCACTCTCCGTTGGTTCGCTTGATAATTTGACGAACGAAGTTGTCGAACATTGTAACTGTGCCGAAAACCTCACCGTTGAGAACATTCAAGATATGGTCGAGGAAACACTGATGGCTGGGGGATTGTCTGAAATCGCTCGTCATTATATTAAGTACCGCCAGAACAAGGATATCGTCCGAGCAAGCAAAAAGACTGACGATGAAATCTTATCACTCGTAGAGTGTCGCAACGAGGAAGCCAACGAGGAGAACTCCAACAAGAACCCAACACTCGTGAGCACCCAACGTGACTATATTGCAGGTATCGTGAGTAAAGATATTGCTCGCAGACGACTTCTTCCAGAAGATGTTGTTAAGGCTCATGACGCTGGTCTCATTCATGTTCATGACATGGACTATACTTTGCAGCGACTCACTAACTGTTGCTTGGTCAACTTGGACGATATGTTACAGAACGGCACTATGATTGGTGGCGCAGTTATTGAGAAACCGCACAGTTTCTCAACCGCATGTAATATCGCCGCACAGGTGTCTTTAGCAGTAAGTGCCTGTCAATTTGGAGGTCAGACCTGGTCTTATACGCCGCTTGCCAAATTTGTAGATGTGTCAAGACAAGCGATTCGCAAAGAGGTTTGTGAAGAACTTGAAGGTACTGGCATTTCAATCGATAAGATTGAGGAAATTGTTGAGGAACGTCTAAAGAAAGAAATTACTCGTGGCGTTCAAACCATTCAGTATCAAATCCTCACCATGTCAAGCTGTAATGGGCAATCGCCATTTGTATCAACAGTTATGTACCTCAATGAAGCTGGCGACGATGAACAACTAAGACATGACCTTGCAATGGTCATTGAGGAAGTTATACGTCAACGCTACCAAGGCATTAAGAATGAGAATGGTGTCTGGATTTCGCCCGCCTTTCCTAAATTATTGTTCGTGACGGAGGAAGATAATATCTACGAAAATTCAAAGTATTTCTACCTCACGCAACTTGCAGCCAAGTGTTCCGCTAAACGACTTGTCCCAGATTATATTTCTGAGAAAAAGATGAAAGAATATAAGATTGCTGATGGACTATTGCCTGGCGAGGGAGACGTGGTGTTGCCAATGGGCTGTCGCTCACTACTCTCAGTTGACAAAACAAGAAATGGTTGGAACAACCTTGCACGAGCTAAAAACTATGATGGCAAGCCCAAATATTACGGCAGATTTAACAAGGCGGTCGTAACAATCAACCTACCAGATGTAGGATTATCTGCCAATAAAAACATGGACGAGTTCTGGAGCATCCTCGATGAACGCCTAGAACTTTGCCATAAGGCGTTGCTTTGGAGGTACGAGCATCTATTGGGAACCAAATCAGACGCAGCTCCTATTTTATGGCAACATGGCGCACTTGCTCGATTTAAAAAAGGTGAGACCATTGATGCGTTACTTGAAGGCGGCTATTCAACCATTTCACTTGGATATGCTGGTATTTATGAGTGCGTCATGGCAATGCTTGGAGTTTCTCACACGACCCCAGAAGGCAAAAAATTTGCCATTGATATTTTGAAACATCTTAATGACAAGTGTGATGCGTGGAACGAAGATTGCAACATTGGCTACAGTTTATATGGTAGCCCCATCGAGACAGTCACCTACAAATTTGCAACCGCACTTAAAAAACGTTTCGGCATCGTTGAAGGTATCACCGACCACGAATATATCACGAACTCCTACCATTGATTACACAGGAGTATAAATAAAGACGGTGGCATTACATAGCAATATGTGATTGAAAATGTGGTGAACCCGTAAATGCGGGGTGTCCCTAACGGGGCTAACGGTCAACTAGACTGAAAAGTCCAGGTGGTAAGAGAACCTAAGTCCAGCGATGGATATGGTAATACCGTGTGAAGTTTAGGCGTATAATAAAATTATGATTGGGTAAATATTGATATACGAAACTAAGAATCGAGGTGAACACTAGATAATGAAAGAAATAAATCCATTAAAAGTTGGAGATATAGTTGACGACCTAGTTTGCGAAGGGAAAGTCAAAAGAAAAAATAGTACATATAAATACGTCATGCGTTGTAAAGAGTGTGGCAGAGTAAAAGAGATGCTATCTTCAACAATCAGAAGGCGTAGCGGGACGACGCATAAAGCATGTGGCAAAGGTATCAAAACAAAAGAACCGATATTCTATTTACGATGGCAAGCTATGCGAACACGAACTACAAATAAAAATTATTGGGGAGCCAAATATTATTCACAAAAAGGAATCAATAGCGATGAATTTGCGAACTTTATTGACTTCTATGACAAAATGTATCCATCGTTTAAGCAATTAGCTGATAAAATCGGTGCAGAAAATACCTCACTGGAGCGGATAGATAACGATGAATCATATACCTCTGAAAATTGCATTTGGATTGACAAGCATTCACAGCCACAAAACAATTCAAGGATTGTCAAATTCAAAGCTATTTTTCCAGACGGACATTACGAAATATGCAAAAATGTACGAGAATTTGCTCGGGTGCATAATTTGGATAATTCAACCATTTTCGACTGTTTAAGTGAAAACAGGTCAACAACCAATCATAAAGGATACAAATTTGTACGCCTATAAACATGTAACGACTAATTTTGTACTGAATGGATGAAATGCCATTCGGGAAGCGCCACACGCCCGACAGCGCAAAATCGGGCGATGAGATAGTCTATTCCCTATTAAATACTCGGAAACGAGGGGTTAAAAAGGTCAACGTTCGCGAACCAATTGATGCCTTCAGCAAACTTTCTATCGAAGGCGAGTTTCAAAAATACTCGCTCGCTGGATGTATTAGTTATGTCGAACTGCCATCAATGTCTAACAACATTGAAGCAGTCATCAAACTGATTCAGCATATTTACGAAACATGTATGTACGCTGAACTAAACACTAAGTCAGACTATTGCCAGGCTTGCGGCTTTGATGGCGAGATTCAAATTATTGAGGATGAACACGGTCATCTTGACTGGGAGTGCCCTCGTTGCGGTAATCGTGACCATAACACACTCACGGTCTGTCGAAGAACTTGCGGTAGCTCTAACCAACATTGCCGCAATACAAATCAATAGAAACTCAAAGAAACCTAAACAGTACAACTGCATGGCAACTTTGAACCAAGACGATTTACAAACAAACTGCTTTCATATATACTACTGAATCGAGGTGAAACTAAATGCAAATTCTAAACCGAGTCAAAACTCAGACGCACGACATTGAGCATCACGACGGTAAAACATACTATCGTTGCTGTGTCTGCGGTAGGCAACTTTTCCGCAAGGTTAAATCACACGGTAAAGTCTATTGCAACAAACACTATGACCAACTCAAGAAATATGGTCACGCTATCGACAATAATCCGCGAACACTCATGGACAGAAATGAGATTATCGTTAACGGAAAAGTTGCGCGTGTAAAACTTTATGACGCTCGTTGCAACCACATTGCAACAGCCATTATCGATGCGGATGACGTTGATAAAATACGCTATACCAAGTGGAAATTATCCGCAAGCGGATACGCCATGAACGCACCAAAGTTTTCTGGTTCAAATAAGCACATGCACCGCGAGGTGCTGGGAACTGACCAATTTGTTGACCATATCAACCACAACACGCTTGATAACCGCAAATGCAATTTGCGCGTTGTAACGAAATCGCAAAACGCAATGAACCAAAATTTCAAAGGTATAAGCAAAACTGGCAACCAATGGTACGCTTACATCAAGATTAACCAGAAAATGCTCAATCTTGGTAAATACCTCGATGAGGAAGAAGCGCTATATGCTCGCTGGTACGCCGAGCAAATACTATTCAAAGAATATGCGTATCCAAAACCCGAACCAGAGATTTTAAAAAGCAGGAAATCTCAGATTCAAGAATATGTAGGTCGTAAGGTGCAGAGACTATAATTATTGGTGTTGCTCAACCAACTTTAATGGAGAGAACATAAGGCATAGCCCACTCCCCTCATAAATATCGGGAAACCGAGGGTATTAAGGTATATTGGCACTCAGTTCTGGAACCAAGGTCGAACTGAGGAAATCAGAGACAGGGTTCTTCACCTGTAACACTAAAACACGTCTTAGCAATTTCGCTAAGGCGTGTTTTTTTTATCAAATTGTGAATTGAAGTGTGGTATACTGGTCGAGTACAAAAGGATTGCTACCAGAGGAGACTTATATGGTAAATGCAGAAATTCAAGTTGCCGCATATTTTGTCGTATTTTTTGACGCGGATTCAAAAAGTGAAGCACAACAATTACATAAGCAACTTGAGAAGGCACTAGATGGCGGAAAATATCTGTTGCCTATGCTAAGTGAAATTCATCACTGCGATTATTCTAATTGTGTAATCGAGTTCAATTTAAAGGACGTTCAAAAGAGTGACGTCGGTTATTACTCACCCGTCGATGTTGAAATTCACAACAAGACAAGGTTCAACGTTGATGACGATACTGACATGGATGACTGGTTCTACGACCTCGATAACATGTCAATGATTGAGTCACTCACTTATGAAACTATGCCAGACGGTTGTGACGCCGATTTTGATGACGTGGGCGCAGACATTTTTGTAGACTAGAAACGAGGTAACAAAATGATTTCATTTAACGGAAGCCAGATGATTTCTCTCAAGGAGAATTACACTCTCCAGGATTTCACCTATAAACTTGCGGTTCAAGAGCTTGAGGAGCTTGAGATTACCGACATTGCCGACCAAAAGGAACATTTGCGTAGGCGACTTCTTCACGACATTAGCCAGGGTAGGTACGATACCTATTCTCTTGGCTATCTGTCACTGCGAGACAATGGTGACGCTATCGCAAGCGCAATTACCGACGTTTGTTCCTCACTATCTACCGCATTGCCACACTGCGCAAAGACTCACAACTTTGAGCTGTTTGGACTAACTCCAGAGAAGGATGACCCTAAATACTTCCGCGGAGATACCATGTACGACATCGCGGTTCGTCAGATTCAGCCGTTCGGCTCTATGGACTTTGAGGACTTTAATCTCACGCGTGAGGGTGACGAGCTTACTGCATCAGTCACTCCCGTTATCACTGCTGAGTTTAATGCGTTCGTAAATATCAGTGAGAAACTTGAGTCTCAAAAAGAGGAGCAAGAGAACGGCATGATTGATACAACCTCCGACACGTATCGTGAGATTCTCAATCTCATTAAGCCAATGTTTGAAGCATCATTCATTTACGCAAATCGCGTACAGGTTGTTCGATAATTAAATACACTTAATCCCCTGGCGATGAGCTGGGGGATTACTTGTGTTTCGTGTAAGTGTGAAATTTTTATGTATTTGAAAGTTTATGACCGCAATCAGTGTATTCGCGTTTATAATTGGGTATTACAACTATAGAAAGGTATTCATGGACACAACCTTTAAGAAAGATAACCGCTATGACCAGAAGCGCTGGAAGGTTATCATCACTAACGTTCGCGGAGAGATTCCCATAAAGCGCGGTGTTGAGACGCGCATGGTTGATTACTCAACGCAGCGTACCTCAACAGTACCAATTTATGACAATATTCGCGGATTACTTGGAATCAATCTTGAGCTTTTCTATGAGGATAATCCAGAGCCAGAATTTGTAGCATATTTTGATTGCAAGCAGCAAGCAATTGATAATGCTAACAATGGTGAATTTGAGGTGCTCGGATTTGACGGCGAAGTAAATAGAGTTGAAGGATTTAACAACGACACCGCCATTTATTATTGGTATGATACCGTTCCAGATAATGACATTCTAAAACTTATCTGGCATCACGATAATTTATTAGAGTCGAAACTTCCCGATGAATACTCAGTGGAAGATATTAAGCGACTCGCGAAAAAGCATTACACCGTCGTAGAGGACGAACCCGAACAAATGTTCGATGATGAGGAGACCTGGCGTTACGAGGACGAGAATCTCTACGATTACGACGATGATTACAATGACAATAGTGGCTGCGAAGAATAGGAGATTACATGGCTACTTATATTGCACAATTTAACGAGTACACGCACAAGGTTCAGACGCTAAAGGTCTCTAGCAACTTTAAGGTTGCGACCGCTCTAGCCACAGCTGGCGACTATAAGCGCATCTATGACCTACTCTCAATTATGTTTGACTACAAGGCTATTGAGAACCTTAAACTCGACAAGGGTGTTATCCTGCCCGACGGCAAAGGTGTCAGACGCACATCGCACAAGATGACCACGTTTGATTGCAAGAATCTGTTTGACGCGTTTGGCGCACTCCAAGATTTGTCAACCAGAAATGACATTCTTATTGTCATTGTCACGAATCCTCGTCCACTTATGTATATCGACTTCCAGAACAATCTGGACGAATCGGTGCCAAAGTATATGAATTGGAAATCTGGCACCATCTATCAGTGGGCAAAGTAAATTAGCAAAATAACTGTCTCCCCGTGTGATATACTTGTGTAGTTAAGGGCGTAAAATACGCTAATCGAAACTATGTGAGGTGATTTACATGGGGAGACGCGCCGTTATTACGGTAGATTATCTCTATACCATTGGAACGACAGATAAGCTAACTATCGAGGAACCGTTTGAGGTCAATATGGACGATGGTGAGGTTGGCTTTGAGTTTTCCGAGCTAAAAGCGCTGCGCGAGATGGACTATAAAATCGACTGGCGACCAGATACTACGTTTGAGGAACTTAAACGAGTTTTACGTCAATACGCCAAAGGTGACGAGTTTTTCGACATCTACCCCGTAAAACTCGATGAGCAAAACGTTCTCGCAAAGAGTATTATTGACGATGCAGTTGTTTTGTTTCATAACATGATTGCTGAAATCGACCTGGACGTTCCAGACGATTATGACGGTTCGGACGATGAGTTGATTGCTCAGCTCTATCGTGTAACGGAGCAAATTGTTAATACCTATGCACGAGTCGTATTTGACATTGGCGTGAAAGTTTATGAATAGGCGAGCCTGGGAGGATTAAAACATGTCTAAAAAGTTTAAAGTCGGAATCGACTTGAAATGCAATATCAAAAATGACTGTGAGTTATTTTACCTCAATGATTTTAAAGACTACGACTTTTACAACAAGCTCTCAGCGCGAGACGCTGTACGAACTAAAGTATACAACGTTCTCGCTGGCAAGCAAAACGCATTGAATTGCGAAGAATTCGGCAATACATGGAACGATATAAATCGTGAGATTTTTAGATACGTTTCGCTATTCACACATCGTGTCTATAATCAAGAGCATGATGACGTCGAACTTGAATTTGATGACCCTGATACACAACCATTAAGTGTAAACGCGGAGTTAATTAGCGCTCTCAGACCCGCAACCATCGTGTTTGATGCTGATATTGTCGCTGAACTAACTTGCAGAGTTGAGTGCGCCGATTCTGACAATAGAGAAGCTGTTGCAGCGGGTATTGCAGATGCGCTAAAGAACTACATTCGCGAGGAACTTGATTACGCGGCTGATACAGCAATTTCGTTTATTGAGTAGGTGAGAATATGAGCGAAATGCTGAAACTTTATGTTCGTGGCGGGTTTGAGTTCGTTGATGAGGACACGGGATTTACAACAAGCGACTTCGGAGTTAGCGATAATAGTCTCAATGAACGTGTTACCAGTAGAGATGCACCAGCCTATGAACCCGAGATTGAGTTTGTTAAAGAATGTATAGAGGATGGTGTATACGACAGTGCTGCCAAACTTGCACACGCCGTCGCTGAAGTACCGCACGTTGAAAAGATTGACTATGTTGGAGATTTGAGTATCGGATATTATGGAGTATACATCACTGCCACCGCACCATATGGTCAATCAACTAAAAGCAAAACAGAAATCGGTATCGGTCTTGAAATCATCGTTAAGGTTAAAGACCGCAACGGTGCCGATACGCGGGACATCGCCCATGAGGTAGCGAAAATCTTTAAGAATGACTTATCAAAGCGGTTGAACACGCACATTGATAATATCACCGTCGAAACAAGATATATTTAACCATTGGAGGTTTACCATGCCACAGAATTATGAGATTACTATTACCGCAGACATTAACGCTGTTCGTAGGTGTGCTGGAACGCTCGATAACTTTATTGAACAAGAGTGTTATGGGGAGCTTGCTGAACATAAGTCTTGTAAGATGCCAACAACCGACGCGTTTTTGAGCAATACCTATCTCAATGAGAGTATTGCTTACACGCAAATTGCGTGTGAGGATATTGTGGACGAGGTTCCAATCGAGTGTATTGATGATATTACCATCACCGATTGCTCACTTGATAGTTTTAGACTTGAGCGTCTCACTGGTCAACTTGTTCCTCGCGGGAGCAAAAACTGGATTGATGTTGCTGAACAATCAGTTGCTGAGTTTACCATTACCGCCGAGGTTGGTGATGACTGTGATTTGACCGAGAGACAAATTGTGACGACTGTAGCTGATGTGATTGTCGAATCTATTGAGAATAGTGCAGACGCTACTGACATTGACGTCCAAACAACTTCTGAGGTAATGTAAGTTACGCATAACTTAGCCACCGCAAAGTTTTACGGATTATCCGTATGAACTGGCGGTGGCTTATTTTATGCGTCGAGTTTTCTAACTAAATTAGTTAAAATTTTGATATATTGAACGTGAATCGAGCAAATCCGCCATTCGTTGTAGTTATTAAAGATTGTGAATTTTCTATGAAGTAACTTGGACGGTGTTATAATCATGTCAACAAAACGCAGTGAAAGGGCACACGATGACAGATAAAGAACTAAACGATATGGTTTATAGCGATAATCCATGGACACGTTGCAATGCCGCTAGGAATGGTTACGGTCTTGACATTCTCGTGCATGACAAAGATTCGCTTGTTCGTAGATATGTAGCAGACCAGGGCTATGGACTTGACATTCTCGTAAACGATGATTGTTCAGATGTTCGAGCTGCTGTTGCTAGACAAGGTTATGGTCTTGATGTTCTTGTTAACGACGACAATCCTTTTGTCCGACGCGCGGTTGCAGAACAAGGCTACAGATTGGATACTCTAATTGCCGATTGTGATAGCCTTGTTAGACTTCCAGCGGCAAGCAAAGCTAACAATCTAATGGCTTTAGTTGATGATTCAGATTCATCCGTGCGCTATAAGGTTGCTGAGGAAGAACACTGCCCAGAAGATGTACTAATCGAACTCATTAAAGATAATGACAACTGTGTTAGAGACGCCGCTTATCGCAGGATGCAGCATCTTGTTTACAGAAAGCTCTTTTACTAATTCGCAAAAAAACGGCGGTCGTTGTGCTAATATATAGTTATTAACCGTTCTATTGAAAAGGAAACAAAATGCGCGACGCCCAGTATATTACATATGACTCAGTTGACGACCTACGTGGTTTATATCCAAAAGTAGCGAGATGGATTGACGCAAACGCCCAAAATTATTGTGGCGAGGTTTATAAATTTCTCAATGTCGAGGACTTTGGAATTTATGAAGTGACTAAAGGTAGTTATGTAGGTGTTATCAATTTTGATTCGCCAGACGTAAGACCTATTCATCTTGAAGATGCAATTGATTATCGCGAACTTGGACTCAACATACTTGACGCTGGTCTTAAAAATGCAATCTACTCTGGCGCGTGTGTTTACGTTCTCCCCGACTTGAAATGGTAAAAGTTAACTAAGATTAACTCGATTGAAAGGAGTTAAAATGTACTATTGTTCGCGTGTATACGATAACTTTAATGAGCTTATGGAGTCTAGTCACGAGACAGCAAACATGTTGTTGAAACAACTTGATTTGACGCTTTCGGATATTAAGGACGAGCCTTAGGCAAATGACCAATTAGTCGTTTACTTTAGCCTTGAAGACTATGCTGCTTATGAACTAACGGACGGCTGGTATAGCGACTGCAATTTCGACAGAGATTTCAACGGCGCCCCAAACCCGATGGACTACATTAACACCGAGCACCTCGGCGAAGATTTGATTGAACAGGTCGATTCAAGTGTTTGTCTCTTATTGCCCAACGGCAAAGTTGTAACTACGAGTTATGGGTGGTAATTTATGGATTGGGTATGTGAGTGTTACGACAACTTTAGCGAACTCCTTGCAGCAGATGAACGAATTGCTAGTGAATTGCTTTATAGACTGGGTGTCAAACAAAACGATGACGGCGAGCCAAGCGTTGAGCGACCGTGGATGAGCCGTGAACTAATCGTTTATCCGACTGAGTACGATTTTGGTTTATATCAATTGGATGACGGCTTGTATAAAGTGTTCAGTTTCATGGATAATGATTACGGTTCACTACGCGACCCACTCGACTTCATTGACATGAACTTATTTGGTAAAAGACTTGCCGAAGATTTAGACAATGCGGGCGATAGATACGTTCATATTTGGGATTGCGTAATTGAATCGCCTTACGGATTCAGATAACAAGATTAACCCCCAGGGACTGTTCCCTGGGGGTTATTTTATTTGTCGTAACAGATTTCTCGAACCCAGTCGATAAAATCATCTGTATAAACGTATAGTCCGCACGGTAACTGTTCACAATTGTTAGTAAAGTTTGAGTGAACCTCTAAATCAACCTTGCCGCCCGTAACTTTCTTAATCTCGCGCTTTGTGATACTTCTACGCGTATCGTCAAAAATTGCAAGGCGCTTGTAATTAACGACCATATCTACACCGTTAAATTTATCATCGTTTGTATTCTTTGAACCTTGTAGATGATACATAAGATAACACTCTCGATACAACGCTGGATATACACGAGCAATTCTCGATTTGAGTTCGCCGAATGAGAATTGCTCTGGTTTGCGCGGCAACATGGTATTAAAGTGTTCACCTTTGTTGGTATCGGCGTGAGGTTTAAGCGTAAAACCGTCTTCGCTCACGGTACAATTTAACTCTAACCACGCGTTGTAAAATTCAACTGGCGTTGGAACACGTAAGTTCCGCTCAATCAGTTCGTAGAATACATCTACAAACGGTGGCAGCAACACATTCTCGAAGTATGTATCGCGGCGATTGGGCAGTGTTTTGTATTCATCGAACATATGTTCGATTGAATCAGTATCAACGTCAATCCAGTTGCAAGGCAACGAAATTCCGTTGATATACCAACCGTTCCAGTATTTGATGACGTAATTTTTAGTCATATGACCCCACTTTCTATTTGTAAGAATAGTATGAAAATTAAAACTTGTCAACGTTTTTTTTGTCGTGTAATGGTATACTTAATGGTACAAGTGTTAAAGACAAGTGATTGGAACAACGCATGGAAGTGATGTTTTATATTATTGCTGGGAAGTTTAATCCATCAAATGATGATTTTCCAGTAAAGACGCTTATTACTAAAGATAAGTTTACAGACAAGTACGCTCAAGATTGTACCAATTTGTTAGACCAGCAAGATATTTTTAAGATTATTGATAAGATTGAGCCTGCAATTACAAACGGAATTGAGTGTGTCCAACCACGTAAAGATGTTGGGTTCAATGGCTTTGTTGTTGAAGATGTTATAGACACGGGATATTGGTTCTGGATTGATACTGATAACACGGTATGTGTAACCTGTAGGTTAGATATCGAATTTGATATATTTGCAGACGAAAACCATAAATTAACCAATGAGTTGTTATTGGACATGCTACACAAAGCTATTGAAAAAGCAATAGCGAAATCTGGTCTATCAAGCATCGTTAACGATGTTGAAATGTAAAATCTAAGGAGCGTAAACATGAACAAGCAAACATTTTCAATTGAGTTTTCATTCGATATTGACGCTGGAACCATTGAACTACTTAACGACGATAAATGGTGCGTTAACCAGCTCATCGCCCCAGAGGTATTCGTTGAGCGTTATCGAAACTACAAACTTGACTTGATGGATGAAACATATATTGAAGCGACTGCGCAACAGGTGCTAAAAATTACAGAAAACGCTGTTAAAAACATGGAAAACGCTGTTAAAAACGCATTCAAAGAAAGTGCTGGTTATGTGCGTGGTGCATACGTCGATTTTAAGACTGGCATTGACCATGTAGATATCACTGACATCGTATATCCACGATACGCATTTTGGTACGACGAATATGGAAACATTGGCGCTAGATGCAAAACTTTGATTGTTGTGGATGTATTTACAACGGCAGACACAAGTATTGACGACGTTTGGCTATACCTAGCACTGAATACTGTAATAAAGCGTGCACTCAAAGACGCTGGACTTTACGGCAAGATTACCTGGTTCGATTTCGATTTTTAAGGAGATTGGTTATGAATAAACTAACATGTTCTATCGAGTTTTCGTTCGATGTTGACGCTGGAACTATTGAACTACTCGACGATGATAAGTTGTGCACCTACCGACCTATTCATCCAGAGGTATTCTTTGAGCGTTATTCAAACTACAAAATGGATTTGAAGGGCAAAACATATATTGACTCAACTGCGCAACAGGTGCTAAAAATTGCGGAGAGTGTTATCAAAAACGTTATCGAAGAAAACGATGGTTGTGTTCGCGTTACAACAACTGGCTATGAGACGAATGTTGACCACGTAGACGTTGTTGATGTTGTGTACCCAGGATATACGCTTTACTTTAATAAATATGGAGATATTTGCGCTAGTTGTACGTCCCTAATTGTCGCAGATGTGTTTACGACGGCGCATACCACTATTCACGACATTTACCTATATAAAGCGTTAGATGGCACAATGTCACGCGCACTGAAAGACGCTGGAATCAGCGACAAAATTTCATGGTTCGATTTCGATTTTTAAGGAGTAAGTATGAACAGATACCAAATCACCGCAGACATTGACGTGACCTTGTGGCTCGGCGCTCTCTTACACTACAAGCACGTTCCAAGCAAAATTGAATATATAAGCCTAGAGGAACTTTTTGAATCTGAGAATGTTTATTTTCCAACTCGCGACGAGCTTCAAAATCAGCTAAAGACTGTGACTAAGAACCTTGAATATGAATTCCTTGCTTATTTACGTGAACTTACCGACAAGAGCTTGTTCAAGATTGATAATGTGGTAGTCTACCTACCGTTGAGCGAGGAAGCATTTATTGCTCAGTTCGGCAGAGTGAGTACGTTTGTAAACGGTACTTTCGACGCTGTTGTAGAAACAAGCGCTTCTCAAGAGGATGTTTTTGATGTCGTTGAAAGAGCACTTAATATGGCGATGGATAGCGAAAATCTCCGCGTTGAGAATCTTGATGTACTCAGCATGGCATGTTTAGATGTTCGTGAAATTGGAGATTAACATGAACGAAGATGGTTACGCAGAGTTTTCCGTACTAGTAGACGCCACCATTGTGGTTGACCGAATTGACCTTGATGATTCTGATAATGACCTTATATACACCGATATTGACGCCAAAGACTTGGCAATACACAACAAATATTCACTTAACGTGGCTAGGATAGTTATTGAACGCGGAAGGCAATCGGCATTTGAGGGCTTCAGCAGAATTGTTTATGAGCTAGAGCGCGCGATTCGGTCTGAATTTGGATATGTACATGTTTATCCGAGCAAGCCAACATATAATCATCCTTATGTTTCGGCTGATGGAGACGTAGTATTGCACGGCGAGCTAAATATGAACATCCAGATTAACGGCATTAAAAGCGATGACCTTATGACAAAAATTGAACAGGTTGTTGCAGCCGCTATTGAACATAGTGCAAACGAGGAGTGTAACGTCGAGTATGAAGTCATCTTTTAATTAAGGTTAAGACAAGAAAACTATGTGCAAGATTGGAGATTAACATGGACAAAGAAGCTAGCGGGTATGTATGGGTAGATGTGTATCTACTGTTAGAAAAAGTTACATTTAATAATTTCAACGTCTCGATTACTGATAAAGGTATTACACTTGATATGCTTCTGAGCGAGTTTGAGGATTTAGATTCATATAGCCTGCCAGATTTATATGCAGGAGCAAGACGCGACGTGAAAAGATATGTGGATGCCCTAAAAGAGCCATTAAACGATATCCTCTGCCCGCTTTTTGAAAGTCACACCGCCGTTATGAGCGACGATGCTGGTACTAACGACATCATTGTGTTTAAGAACGGTTGTGTTTGGGTTAGCCGCCATTTCCGCGCGTATGTTGTTGGTCAGAATCCAAAATTGCCAAAAGAGGAACTCAACGAAAAAATTGAACAAGAACTTTCCAAATATCTCGATAACGAAATAGCTGGCATTTCACCAGAATTCATTTACGCAACCGTTGTGCCAGCCATTAAGTAATTTAGATTGGAATTCAAAATGATTGAATATAATAGCTTAACTGTGACATTTCAAGTTGACTTATATACAGTATGCGATAGGTTTGCACCAGATTTGAGAATGTTGAGCCATCTGGGTAGCTCACAGATTTCGGAAGATACTTTCAAATTGCTTTTTGGCAGGAATACTGATGTGGCAAACGATTATTATCGGACTTTACACGAGATAAACCACAGTTGCCTGTATGATTCAATTAGACAAGCCCTCAAACAGAATTTTGAGCTACTGCTCATTAACTGTAATCGTGGTGATGAGCCAGTTTATAAGTTTGCAGATTCCATGAATAACTTGGTATTGTGTGGAAAAGCTCCATATGTAATTGCGGTCAAGACTCCAGAATAATTGAGTGCCGAAGATAAACGTGAGCTGCTCATTAAAGTATGTAAGGTGATTAACACTGAGCTTAGTAGGTTTGAAGTTAGGACGGGTTCAAGTGCATTTCTTGAAGATGTGTGTACATATTAAAGATTGAAGGAACAGAAAATGAGTGAAGAAATTAGCGGGCACGTCACTTTAGATACCTATTTAGTATTCGACAAGGCTAAAGTAACTAACGAAAATAGCCGTCTAACTAATAAGCTAATTGGTTTTGATACTTATGTTTATGAGTTTCATAGAGACTTATATAGTACGTCTGATTCGTATGCGGAAGCAGTACTCAGTTTGAATAAGTATATAGATGCTTTGGACGAATACGCTAAAGATGTTATCGAACAAATGTTCGATTCTTGCACCTTCGATACATGGAAGACGTCATATACTTCAGACGTTGAGGTAGCTTCCAATGGTATTGCAACGATTTACATGAACTCAAATGTGTGGTTTGACGGAGATAATCCATCTTTGCCAAGGGACAAAATTGTCGCCGAGATAAAGCAACGAATTGACAACCGACATAGTGGTGAACTAGCTGGAATCGCCGACGCGCTAATTGCCGTGTTTGTCGCCGTCAGTGTTGATTAGATTAACCAGAAATTGAGTGACTAAATGCATATTGGTATAACGACGTCTGCGACCTTTAAATCAAAAACATACGTTGCTGGCGCAACAAAGGCGAATATGAGCGGTGCTATTACGGGCGATACTCCAGAAGCCTTTGTTGAAGCATTACATGATGTAAATGACAATCACGCAAAGGATGATATTGAGTCCGCGCTAGACTATATCTCAGACGCAAAACACGAGTTTGTTGAAGAATTAAAACGCCAATTTTTAACCTTAGAAGCGTTAGAGCCAGAGATTATTGACTTTTGTCCGCGATACGACGTTTGTAGAGACACGGTGAAAGTTGTCTTGGCAGGATATGATTGCGCAGAAGTAACAAGCAAGATGTATCTCAACGTGACGTTAGATGTCACAGGCAAGCACATTAACCAGGACACCGCTGATGAACTGGCAAAGCTATTATCTGCCATCAAAAGTCAAATTGAAGATACTGTAAATTATATCGAGACACGATACCACGTATCTATTGAGTACGCTGTAGACATTGCTTAGAAGGGAGTATTAAATGAAAAATGAGACTACTGAAGTTATGATAGGATTCGATGTAACACGAACCATTGAGCGAATAACTATTGACGACGATAATAAAGAGTTGGCGGAGCGAAGCCTTGATGCTGGCGAATTTGCGAAATGCAGTGGTCGTTCAGTTATCGAGGTAGACGCAATCATAGATAATGCCGTTAATAAAATGAATGATTGTTTTGCAAGCCTAGAGGTTGACAGTTTAATGGCTCTCAAAGAACGATTCGAAAAAGAAATTCAAGTAAAATCTTTTGACGACCCCGCTATTGAAATGTGGGTGTCTGATAGCGGAGACGTATACTTGCGTGGAAAATTGACTGTTGTAGTATCTAATCATAACGGCTTCTCAAACGATGACGTGGATTATATTGAGGGCGTCGCAGATGATGCTATGACGAACAACGTAGATAAAGTAACTGACATAACGTGGTACGCCATGCTCTAGGTGCTCTACTATTTTCAAGATTACTTAAAACTATTGTTAGCAGCAATTAAGGTGGTGACATAAATGACCAGCAAACACAACAAACATCTTAGTTATGGAGTTGAGATGGAACTCGACTTTCTATGCGGAAAAATCAACGTTAACGAGCGTATCCGTAGAGCATATATTGATGTCGAGACGCTGGCGAAATATAGTGAGTGCTCACTTATCGAAACCGTGGAGTTTGTTGCATACGGGAATAAATCTTTAATTGAATGCTTAGATGTGATTGTTGCCGAGGTGAGACGTTCGATTTCGGTGGAATTCGAGGACTTGCATATCACTTGCGCGAAAAATACATACAAGGGCGCGTGGATTACTGGCGACGGTGCTATAATACTCCGCTGTTGTGCTGATTGGATGGTTGACATTAAAACGCCCGATTCAAGCAATTCAGTTGATGACGTCGCGCTACTAATTAAAAATGCGATTGAGCGCGCGATTGACGGCAGTGAAATTAGTGTGAAATACAAGGTTTTGTACTAGGTGAATAGGTACAACTAGAAAGGATTACAAATTGACTAAAACAGCAACTATTACCTGCGAATTTGAGTACAGTTTGTGTATTGGTCAGTTAACACAACAAGACGCTGAACTGGCTAACCAAGTGTTTAGATACGGGTCTGCCGAAACGAGTGAGTTTTATAGAATTGCTGAGCAATTGCGTGGCGAGCTTCTTCCAGAATCGGAACTCGACCGCTTGGCAAATATCGTTAAAGACTCTCTATGTGAGAAACTCAAAACATCATTGCCCATGCATTTCGTGTCAAATGGTGGAGCAAAGATTGCTAACATTAGTGTAACCACGTTTTACTACGGAGATAAAGTTTTTGTAGACCTGCGCAGTCTCCGAGTGTACATGAATGTGTATATTTGCGTCTCAATTGAAGTGACCCTTGACGATAAAAAGTCGATTGACCGCGAAAAACTATTTAAGCTAATTGAAAACCGTTATGCCGATTTTGCATGGTACGGAGAATTATCCCGATATACAATTAGGACGAGCTTTGGCGAGCTTGAGATTGAGTATAGATAGGAGTGACTATGTGTTGGGGCGAAGACCCAGAGGATTATAAAGATGTTTATCACGAAGGAGTAGTAAATCTATTCGGCGCCTGTGAAATCGGCGACCGAGGTGGCAAAGAAGAATATACGATTGGCAAAGTTTTTGGAACAAACAAGCAAGGCTTATCGTGGGATGAGTTTATTGCAAAATGTCCAGAAGACGTCTTTGGAATTTGTCAAAAGAGTAAGCTACTCGATAAAATACAGGAAACCGCAGATAAAGTTATTGGTGAATGGCTTGAAGCAGTTGGCAGAAGCTACCATAATCAAATTGAGCCATTGAGTACTCAAGTCGATTGTGTTACCGTCAGCGAAAGCGGAATTGATTTTAATTTCAGATGCGACTATAAATTTTACTACGAACACGCTGTCTCACGGTGGACGAACGAGGAAAGTGATTGGGACGAGGATGATGACATTCTTGTAAATATATTGAATGACGCGGGTTGGGATAAGGACTGCCCAGATGTTTGGTGCGAAATATATTTCAACGACCGCGACTTTAGCTTTAGATAATAGCAAATTACCTGGTAATGGCACACGCTGTTACCAGGTAATTTCTATTTTAGGCGGCACGAAATCGATTCTAAGCACGCATTTATGTTCTGGCGGTTAATTACACACTAAGTACCAACAACACGTCTCAGAATTGATTACAGCAAGCCATTTCCTGTAATATTCGACTGCGGGGAAAGTTTTCTTGCGAACGCAAGGAGCTTTTCCCGCAGTATTTGTATACAGACGAAACGTTCAAAACGTTCATCTGAAAATCGGGATTCTGGAGCCATTTATTAGTTATATGAAACAACGTTCATTAAATGTAAAAATATGTAGTATTCAATAGTTTGCATGGACAAAACAGTTACGAAGCCATTTTCAAAGCCATTTGCAAAATAAAAAAATGGCTTCGAAAATGAAAAAAATGGCTCCGAAATGGCAGAAAACGACCAAAAACATGCCCTCTGAGCTGGGCGTACCCTTTTCGCAGGTAGACGGCTTGAAAAAAATGGCGTCCAAAAATAGGCTCTGACCAGCTATTCTTTCTTTCAAAGCCATTTTTTTAATAGAAAAGAGAGAAAAGTATACGTAATTTTGCAAGTGTAAAATCGCGAGGGGTTTTGCACACTTTTGGTTAAAAAAGTGGCTCCGAAAGGTATTTTCCCAGTTCAAGCGCCATTTTTCGAAGCCATTTTTTTCAAGCCGTCTACCAGGGAAAACGGTACGCGCAGGTCAAGTGGGGTGTTTGAAGCCATTTTTTGTCATTTCGGAGCCATTTTTTCGATTTTGCAAATGGCTTTGAACGCAAAAAAATGGCTCCGACTTTTAAAAGTTAACCGCGGCTAACTTACTCGATATGAACGTTTTATTATAATTATATGAACGAAGTTCATATAAAATAATTTCAAAAATATCTGGACTCGAACGGTTTTCTGCGGTATAGTTGTATCCACAACGATTGGAGAACAAATGATTACACGCGAACAAGCCATTTCGATTGCCGAGGATTATTTCAACGGAGACTTCAAAGCAAACTATTGTGAACATCGCTTTGAGTATTCTGAGTCTGAGAAACGTTGGTATGGAATTGTGTATCTACACGAACCAGACTGGAGCAATCCTTACGCGGGTGATACGACACTGTATATTCCTTATGAGTTTTACATTGACGAGTCTGGAAAACTCACCGAAATGAATTATGTATATTCTATGAACGAGCTTGTTTGGTAGTATACTAAACGTGCCAAACAGAAAGGACTTGCTATGGCATACGATGTTACTTACAACGCAGATTTTAATATTCTGGCAACCATTACCGCGCCACTGTTTAAATCTACCGACCCAAACATCAAACTTGATACCAATGCAACTTTAAGTCTGGCAAACCTCGTGGCTAGTCATATCAACCGCGTGTACGAAACTGTGCCAACAAAAGTTGGTGCGGCAACAGTTAGACTAGACCGCGCATATGGCTCAGCTCCAATTCAAGAGTTTATTAAAGAGAAAGTAGCCAACGGATACATCTATTCAGTAAGATTTAATGTTGCTTGGGAGATTTTTGGAGCAACTATTGACGTTTCCAGTCGAATTGATAAAGACCAGTCTGCACTTGACGAGATTAAGCGCGACCTTGAGTGGGAGTTATCGTCAGATTTCAACACGAACAATATCCTGTTTGTTACCGACTATGACGCTCCAAAAGTTAGCGTAAAAATCAGTGACATTGAAATTACTGATAATGAGCTTGATGAATTTGAGCGCAACATCATCACAACTGTTAGGTACAATCTTGGAGCTGATTTTGATGGAAATGGAAAACTTGACTTTTATGATTGGTACGGCGAATTAAGTAAGACCAACAACATTCCAACACTTAAACAGCTTATGTTTATTGAGGATATTGAGGATGAAACGGGCGAAACGTTTAGAGGTTTCACCAAGGAAGCTGTCACGAAGTTTATTAGTAACTACGTAGACAATCGTGAAAGCTATGACGATTATATGGGCGATTGTTTGAATTACTAATTCTGGAAAGGATGACAATGACTAATCGTGTAGATGCTGCAAAGAAATTGCGCGGTAGCGGAGATAGACTATTTGGCAACTCATTTGGTGGAGGTTCGGTAAAAGCGACGGAGATTATACGAGCGTCAATCGATGTGGCATATGATTATGATGAATTATTTGACCGATTAGCTGACCTCATTGACCCAACGTGTAAGCCCGTGATTACTGTTGAGAGTCTTACAGAGTCGCTCACGAAGTATACGTCTGAGTGCTCTGAGTGCGGAGCAATCTTTGGAGATTTTCCAACACGCGAGCAAGCTGAAACAACGCACCCAACGTATTGTCCTTGCTGTGGCTCGCGAGTGATTACACCTAATTCTGGAAAGGATAACGATAGTGAGTGCTAAAAAAAACAAATTAACATTTACTTACCAGAGGAACTGTATCCGAAGCTAAAGCAACTCGCCAATTGCTGGGGAGAATCAGTCAATGGGTACCTTAATTGGCAAATTAGATGTGAAGTCGAAGACTTTGAACGATTAACTGAGGGCGGGAAGTCACTTGAGCGAGCAGAACTGATTAAACCCGAGCTGTGCTACCGTACTAACCAAACATGCTACCTTGAGTATTTTGAGTACATCCCAAAAGGTGGAGACGAAGCTGACCTCAGTTGGGATTGGACTTGCTCAAACTGCGATGCTGATTTAACAGACCGTTACGAAGATTTGGACATCAAAACACCAAAGGAGTTAGGTCTTTTTCACTGCCCTCACTGTGGAGCCAGAATTTTGGGAACTCGCTATAGAAAGGATAACAATAGTGAACGATAGAACTAAACTCGCGGACGAGTTACGTGCTGCTGGAGCGGAGCTTGACAAAGACCCCAATGCAAGTATGCGCGACGCGCTGATTAAGATTGACCTTATTGTCAATAGTTCAAACCACGGTTATGAGTTTTCACCACTATTTGATAAACTGGCAGACATCGTCGACCCAACATGCAGAATCTACTGGACTGACACTAGCTACAATACACCCGACACAGGCTATGTATCAGACGGTTATTACTCTTGTTCGCATTGCCATTGCGAATTTAGCGACTATGCTTCTGAGGTGTGGGATAGTTACCAGGCTGGTTACTATGAAGACGAAGCGCCTTTTGAGTATTGCCCTCATTGTGGTGCGAGAATTATTATCGACAAACCTCGAAAGGATGACTGTGCCAACTAATAAAACTAACATTGCAAACCAACTGGTTAATGCTGGAACTGAGCTTGATAACATGGAAAATGCAACCGTGGAGGATGCGTTTGACAAAATCAATATCATTGTTAACTATTCGGACGACCGCAGTGCCTTCTTGCCACTATTTGACCGTCTAGCTTGTCTTATTGACCCAGTCACCAACGTTGCTGTTGAAACTAATAAAGATGACGACGTTGAATACATATTCTGCGGAGGTTGCGGTGAGGAGTTCTCAACAGACCTATTCAATGAGCATGAAATTACGCATTGTCCATATTGCGGTTGTCGATTTAGGAACCTGCGACAAAATTAACGAACACTTGCCGCCGAAGCTGACGTGGATTATCCACAAAGGTTTCGGCGGTTTTTTTGTTCGTTGAGTGTTCTCGCTAAATTAGTTAAAATTTTGATATATTAAATGCAAAACGAGCAAACGCGCCATTCGTTGCAAACATTAAAGATTGTGAATTTCTTGTGTAGCTGCGATAAACGTGGTAAACTATATGTACCGAAACAGAAAGGCGGCTTACATGTTTACTTATTACAATCTTAGGCGCAAGAAGCTAAGTTTCTCATACGCCATCCCATTCAATTTTACTCGCGACAACGATTATTACACGGGAGATAGCGAGTATAACTTACTAAAAAGACGCGACTATGTGCTCGTCAGATTCTTAAATGGTGGAGATGATTACGATTGTCTACAAACCATTGACCTCAAAATTCGAAACCAACATAGTCTGCGGCAACAACTCGATAACGTAAACAAGTTTTCTCATGATACCCTTAAACGTTATGACGCCGATTTCTTGGCAGACTTTGCAAGAAACAAGCTCAGCATCGACCCATTCAAATTTTTGAAGAACGTTCCTATTTTTGAGATTGAAAATATGCAGCTCTACGTGTATATGCCACCAGTTGATGACTTTGGAAACCTTCAGATTGGCGATGACCGAATTGGCTATGTTGACGTGACCGTAGAGATTACAGTCATTACCGTTGATATGGGTTCTGAAGATTTCGAAAAATGCACCAAGGCAATATTTGCTGCTATATGGTCAAGTGGTATTGAAACTGAGCACGAAAGGATTGACGACCTCGGAGAGGTCGATGAACCTTGTACAATTGTAACGAGTATTGATGAGCACTCTGATGGCACCACGGTGTATGGTTATAAGGACACCCCGAAATCTCAAGTAACTCGCAATAGCATCCCGTTAATGACAGAACACAATAAAGAGTTTGCGCGAAGGCTCTATTGTGGTAAGGTATGGACGTGTGATGCACTAAAATTTGCTGAAACTTACTACGAGCATCGCGATAATTAAATTACTCCATCAACTCCCGTCGTTATGTGGTAAAATGTATCTATTGATTACAACCACTAATGACGGGAGTTATTTCATGAAATTACCAAAATTTTTAGCGAGTAGTGTTCTTGCTGGTGCTCAAGAAATTGAAACCGATTTTGATAGTTATGAGTTCGCGGACGATGTTGACGGTTTTACGGTCAAACTATGGATTCGCGATGAAAGTTCGGTTGCGATTCAAGATGTTGCGAACGGACGAACACATTGGTTTAAAAAATCGTTAGACGATTTAGATGACGCCATGCACGAAGACCTTATTGAATACACACTTTATGGTTACGGTAGAGGTCGATATTTCGAGTTTGACGATGATGAGCATCAATATACCGAGATTACACCACTTAAATACTATGATGAGTTTGGATATAAGCATATCGAGTCTGGAAAATATGAATTCCTCTATTTGACCAATGGATTCGAGGACTTAAACTTCTGCATTCCAGATTGTGCCGAAGACCGCGCGACCAACTTAGAGACAATTGAGGATGTAACTGAGTTTATGCGCTCGCTCGGATATGAAAGACTTGGAGCGTAAGCAGTATGGAACATAATCAAGATTTGACAGTCGCTTATGTGACCGTAAAGGTAAATGGCGGCACGAACGTGCTAAGAAACATCTTTCATTTCAATAGCGAAGCCATTGAAGATGCGTTTAGGAATGAATTTAATGATATGGCGCGGTTAACGGATTTCGTAGCCGTCAGCGCAGCCAAAATAGGTGCAAGTATTAGCTACGCTGATGAGCGTGCAGTTTTAACGCTGGGTCTTGTACTCAATATCGAGTGCGATGAATCAAGTAATAATTTTGATTATGCAAAATCATTATTGAGCATCGTATATCCAGAGCAGTTTGTTAAGGAACTTAGCCAGGCAACGACGATTGAATCGCTTGTCCCCCATGTCGCCACAAAAGCGGTTCACGACTTAGCCGAAGGCGATGAAACGATTGATTATGAAGGTATCGAGACCGAGGTTGAAACCGAGTCGAGAGATTGAGGAGTGGATGCACGTGGATGTTATTGACGGATGTGTGCCATTTGTACTCAACATGACGTTTGAGTATTCGCCAGAGGACACAGAATCATTACTTGGATTCAAGCCACAAAACGGAACCAATTATTACGGTTTATATGACTTCCCAGACAAGCGCTACTATTACAACATTATGCGCGGCATGGGAACGCTTATAGTGAACACTCTCACGAGGTCAATCAATGACGACGGTTTTGAAATTGAGAAACCAACTCTCATGTCTGTTACAGTGAGTGGGAAGAACGAAACGTCGTTTGCGGTCGAGCTTGAGTTCACGCTGTTTGTCAATGGCGTAAATTCAAGCGACGACGCTGATAACGTATACGGCAAGCTCGTGGCAGCTTGCCCAAATGGTTGGGAAATTAAGTAGATTGATTGAGGTTAATTATGAGTAATGAGAGAACTGTTCATTTTCAAACAAGTGTTAGACTTGGAGTTGCCTGCACTGGTGGATGGCTTAGGGAGTTAATCTGATTTATACCAACGGAGGAACAATGTGAGTCATTGTCCTTAAAGGAATTGAGAACGACAGATGTTAAAAGGGATGAGAACCGTTACATTGACGACATTACATATTATTTGAGACAAATCAACGCCGACTATCCAGAAATAATCTTTGACGAACCATTGCTTGTTTATCTTGGTGTTGAATACTATGATGAAAATGACTTTGCAATGGTGTTTGAGTTTTCAGTTTGTGGTATTTGTTATGTAACTGACGGCGAGAATCTAACAGATAACGAAGTACGAAAGATGGTTGACGACCTCGTGTTTGAGAAATGTGAGTGCAAACTGTGATTCGATAGAAAGGATTTAACCAATGGCTGACGAAAACAAATTGCAAAGCCCGTTTGTCTTTAACTTTTATGTTTCTAAGGTAATGGGAGCGGACGCAGGCGTTGTTAAAAGATTTTGCAACTACATGAGCACCAAAGAGCGAGCACATTATTTAAACACGTTTAAGAGAAACGGCAAAACTATTGCAGAAAACATTGCAATAGATATGCAAGACATCCTAAAGGAAAAATTTAATTGCGTAGTTTACGAACCAATGTTAGTTGACATAGTTGAAATCAATGAAAAAGAGTGTACATTTACACCAGAATTTTTAGTAGATGTTGAATATCATTTTGATGAATCGGAAAACGTTGAGCCAAGTAAAGTACGCGAGGACTTGAAAACCGTACTGAGAAAAGGCTTCAGGTCTGATTGGATGATTGATTAGACCACTAAAATAAACCGCTGGGTATATAACCTAGCGGTTTATTTGTGTAGATATTATGTTGACTTACGTGCGAAAAAAAATCCTTTTACAACCATGCTAAAATTGCATAAACAAACATAATCGAAAGGATTTTTCATGAATTTGAAAACTGAGAGAAACGCGTATGATATTGACATACAAAATAATACAGCGACCTTCGATGCTCGAAGCAAATACGACAGAGCTTCTGAAAAATTTACTATTGATTTAGATGACTTTGACGCCGTTAACAAATATCTATGGCGCCTTCAATTCAACAATGTCAAGAAGACGCGGACTTTTATAAATTCGCATGATGACACATTGATTCAAGCCATTGTCAGCAAATATACTTATGCTCACAATTCGAATATGCCACTAATCATAGGTCGTTTGAAATCAAAAGTAAACGATTTTAGAAAAGATAATTTGATAATTAAATCGCGCTTGGAAGATAAGCCCGTAAAGAGTCTTACATATTCGCGCGCCAAATTGGAAAGCCTGTCTGGATACTTACACGTAAGCAGTTGGCGTGAAGATGAAGGAACTGTATATTGTGCACAAATTACGGCGCATACAGAATGCTTGATAAATTTACGTGTCAAGAAGACATTTAAAGACACAAAATATTTGTATGCAGAAAAGCGCACAATCTACGCTGCATATCTTTTCGAGAAAATGTTTTATGGAGAAGATTTCTCAGAGGAAGAATACGCTCGTAAAGAGGAAGCGTTTAAGGTACTCGACAAAGTCGAGCGCGCCGAGGTTGAAGACGCCATCGTTGAACAGCTCGAAAAGCTCCGATTAGCACGAAAGAAGATTGATAACTATTATCAATCTCAAACACTCGCGGCGAAGCTCGCAAGTGGTGAGGTTATTGTACGACCAGACTGGAAAGTTGGCAACGTTGAGAAGTCTGATGACACCGCGGTTAAACCAGAACCAGAACCAGAACCAAAACCAGAACCAGAGTGCGACGCCGATGATTACACTATCAAATGCAGTAAGCAACTGCTTAATTTGATTCACCCAAACGACTCAAAGGATAGGTATTCTCACGTATTTTGCTCAAGAACTGGAGAATATCCATCCTGGGGAGTAAACATGACATTACCGAATCAACGAAATGCTGGTGCTGTGAAGTTTTCAGATATACGATACGCCAACGCGAAGGCTATGGCGGTTTATGCGGCATACCTCTTTGAAAAGCTAGTTTACGGCGATAATTTACCAAAGGCTGAGTACAATCGCAAGCTGGAGGTTATCAAAACTCTGTCCACCAAGGAAATTGAGTTTGTAAACGAAAAAGTTGCGGGTAAACTGGAAAAGGTTTATACTGTTCTAAAGGAAATGGCTTCTGAGAAAGCCAGTGCTTGCGAACTATCTCAAGAATTGGACGCCGAGAAATCGGCGGATGAGTTTCTTGAGCAGATTAAACAGACGACATTAAGAGACGATGCTCTTGAAACCGCTACCGCGGATGACGAAATTTTTGCTGAGCGTTTTAGGCGTATTGAGATTCCAGAACGCAACAAACTAGCGATTCAGCAAGCAATCGCAGAAATGAAATAGAAGCCTAGCTTATTTCAGCGCATTAAAAACTGGTTTACTAGCTAACGTTTACATTTAGATTTGAAAGGATTACACATTTGACTACTAAAAGCAGACTCCTCCGTTCTATCGGAGGAATAAATGCCGTTGGCTCCGATGAGAGAGAGAGACGATTATTACGCAACTGAGCCTAAAGCTGTAGAATTACTCCTGGATTTAGAGAAGTTTGACTCTAATATCCTGGAACCATGTTGTGGTGAAGGTCATATATCCGAAGTACTAAAGTCCGCGGGTTACAATGCGACCTCATCGGATTTAATCGACCGTGGATATGGTGAGGTTAAATTACTCTTTGATTATGACCATTTTGACGGTGACATCATCACGAATCCACCATATAAACTAGCTCTCGATTGCGTTAAGAAATCTCTTGACATTGTTGATGATGGTCACAAGGTCGCAATGTTCTTGAAGATTCAATTCCTTGAGAGTAAGGCGCGTAAAGAGTTCTTTGAACAATGCCCGCCAAAAGTTCTATACGTTGCAAGTAGAAGATTGATGTGCGCAAAGAATGGAGACTTTAACCAGTACACGGGCAAAGCAATGTCGTTTGCATGGTTCATCTGGGAAAAAGGCTACAAGGGCGATACAATCCTTAAATGGTTTAACTAATAAAATACCCACCTCAAATGAGGTGGGTATTTACGTAGCAACTACTTTTGAATAAGCTGTAGCTTAGCTTGGTACTTTCGAGAGTAATCATCGCGTGGATAAACCTTCAAAACATCGTAAGTACAAGCGCCGTTTGAGTCCTCGCTAACAAAAGTGTACGTATCGAGTTTATTTGTGAACTTGCCGCCAGACTTAATACTCACGAGATTGTTGATAAACTCAGAATCATCATCAAATAAATACATGCTATGAATTTCATCATTGCCGTAATCGCCAATTTGCGTAAAGTATGCAAGCGGATTAGCAATCGATTCTAGCGCACCAATAATTCTGCTTCGGATATACGCTCCACTCTCGCGTACCCACGTCTCATCATCTGGAACGTTATCGCCCCATGCGTGGATATCGTAGCCTTTGGATTCGGCAAATGCTTCGCTCTCACCATCTGTAAAAATAAAAGTCGTCTTCTTAGTATCAACACAGGTAATTGCGCGCTGGTATTCGTGGTCTAAATATTGACCGTATGTATAAGTATGACCTCTGAACTTAAACTCATAAGACAACCAGTAATAATTTTCAGAAATCATCTCAAAGCTAGGGTCGTTCTTAACCTCAGAAAGAGCAATGCCATCCTCAATGAGGTCAAGATTATCTATACCAAGATTATGCTCAACCTTAGATAGCTTAGTAATTACGTAAGCAAAATGTCCAGTTTCAACAACTGCAAATAGCTGCTCGTTACGACCGATGAATAGTGCGTAATTAGCACTGTTAATCTCTAGGTGTAACGTAATACCATCGCGCGCGAACAACTCTTTAAAGGTTTGGCAGTCGGCTTTGAACGGAGCTATGTCGTGGCAAATCATGCGCTCAGTTGCGAACTCAGTCGTATATGGTTTAACGTCTCGAAACGTTGGATTGCAGAGGTCAGCAACTGAGTGAATATGAGAATTGTCGTAACTAGAAATACCATACACACGACACTTATAAATAAGTTTGTTTGAGTAATCAGCGACTTCATCTATGGTGTTGAAGTGGATAAATGACTTACAATTATCTTCCGCCACCTTGAATATATCGAATTGTTTGTCGTATTTATTTTCGATATCCATATAAGCGTCAAAGCCACAAGGTGTCTCAACAACGTTAATAAGCATACCGTACTCATTAACGTATGCAAACGCGTCTCCTTGTGGGAACAGCTTATGGTGTACACCAATCTTAGTAAGTCCTTTTACATCGGGCATAGTTAATCTCCTTTTCTGGACGCAACGTTTTTGTAACTATAGTATATAGTCGCAACGCTTCAAAAGCTAGAGTTTATCATAAGAATGTTGATGCGTCACAAAACCTACACAATTAAAAATAGTTCTTGCATTTACTCGATTCGCCAAGTAAAATAATAATAACAGCAAACAGCAAAAGGAAGTTATTATGACAACTAAAACTACCTGCATTAAAGGCGCTTACCTCGACAGACGACTCGTGGAGGAAGACGAGGAATGGCTTATGGCTGCACAGCGCATGACAGCGCAAGGCGATGACCGTGCTCTGGAACTATACGCTGAAAGAGTAGCATCTCGAAATTGTGAATATATCGAGCACAACAGCTATGACGACGAATACAACTATGACGTCATGGATTACTATGACGACGAGGATTAACAGAAAGGATATGACTATGACAAACACCGACCTAGTGGAGTTCAAAACAATTTACCCAGACATTGAGCGCTATCTTGCAGAAGATTGTTATGTTCCAAACGAGGTGCGAGATTCCAGAACAGGAATTTCATGCATGCAAGTTCCTGCAAACACGATGGTTGTAGAGATTGTTAAGACGGTCAAAATGGCTGCGGTAATCGTACCAGACAGCAAGATTGTTGTATTTATGTGGTACGACAATGATGATGGCGACAATCCAGATATGCACGTACGCAATATGCAATATTTCGATGCAACCGACAACAATATTGAGTTCGCGAAGAAATACGCGCGTGGTACTGCGGTTAGAGGTGTTGACCATATCGATGCTTTTGACCCAGAGAAAGGCGCTCGTCAATTTGCACAGCTCATGAGCCTTTGCAACGGTCTTGTTATTAGTGACTAAGAGAAATAGACTATCATGGATGAAATTAACCCACAACATGAGGTAACAGCACGTAAGCTACACCGTTGCTCGTGGTGCGACAAGGAGATACTTCCAGGTGAGAAATATGTAACATCTACACTCAAAACAGATTATATTTACGAGTGGCGTGAGTGTGACAGGTGTAAACCCTATGTAGATGAAATGTTTGACGACGATGTATGGGGTGATTATGACCCCGATTACGGTATTGACGCTCAGACATTTTATGAGTTCATGCTCGATAAACACCCAGACGTATTAGACAAATGGCAATCCGTTGATACCGCCAACTAGCAAGAAAGGAACCCCTTATGCCAACCATAACATTCACTAAACTTATCGACGCAAACTACCATGAACACTTTGTTAACATAAACATGATTGTAGACATCGACAAGCATTATTGCCTAGTTACATTAGCGAACAATGATGAAGCACTCTCTATTACTAAAGAGAGTTTAATTAAACTACTTTCCCTTATTGGATGTGAGTAAACGATGCCAACTGAACACTTCATAAAACTAACCGAACAAACGTTCGGCGAAATCATCATTAACACGTCGGCTATTACGTTTATTGCCATTGACGAGTACAAAATCTGTGTACGTAACACCGACATTCACGGAAACGGCATGCTCCAGCTAACAAAAGAGAGCATGACTAAGCTACTTTACTGTATTGATTACGACTAAGAAAAGGAACCTTGCTCTCAACCATGACCCATTACAACCTCCATCACACGCACCACAAGCGCGAAAACATTATCAAACGAATGTATAGCGCACTGAAGTCCTGGCGTTATAAGCACACGTCGCGTCCTTCCTCTGACCAGGCACGGTTGGCTGAGCGCTTGGGCGCGTAAGCGCCCATAAGCGAAGCGTGTGCCGTGTGAGCGAAGCGAGCAGAACGCGTCCACGCTAAACGTTCGCGATAACATCTGTCAATTATTGACCCAGCTTTATCGCGTGTGCCGTGTGAGCGAAGCGAACACAACACATGTTCGAACACACGTTCGATAAATCGCTCGCCCTACAATAGTTATATCAAAAATTTAACTATTATCCACGAGCCTAACACTTTCCCGCTAACACTTTCCCGCAAACATTTCCCCGCCAACACTTTCCCGCTAACACTTTCCCGCTAACACTTTCCCGCTAACACTTTCCCGCTAACACGAATCGAGAATACCATGCCCAAGAAGAAATCTCTCAGCGTGTATCACCTATCCGCTACGGAAAACACCCTTCGCAAAATGCCCAAGTTTAATCCCTATCAAACAGGACACGGCGTAATAGGCGATACAAAGTACAACCGCCGCAAAACTAAGCGCGAGTTGCGCAAACTCATTGATGAGTCATAACATTATCGCGCCCACATAGGCGTTTTTTTCTATCGCATAAGTTAGCCGTGGCTAACTTATTTCAGCATGACGACATATGAGTGATTGCTCATATGGTATCGCTCGAACTTCGTCCTTCCCATGACAAGGCACGGTTGGCTGAGCGCTTGGGCGCGTAAGCGCCCATAAGCGAAGCGTGTGCCGTGTGAGCGAAGCGAACAGAACGCGTATCGAAAACGCGCCAACTACCGTGCCAAAATCACGCCAACTGCCGTGGTATACAGTGTACATACATTGTACATACGCTAATGAATTTTGCCGTTATCGGCAAAATTAATTCACATTGAATTACTCTTGACACACAAGTTAGCCACGGTTAACTTGTGATTACTCATCGCGGCATATGAGCAATCGCTCATATGTTATCACGCTCAGTGAGCAAACATTCATACATTCCTGGCGCATATCCACGCAAACATTTGTTAATTCCGTGTCCAACAAACGCGTCGCGCTTCCCTTGACCAAGGCGCGAATTGGTTTGGAGCGCCAGCGACAAACGCGCGCCGTGTGAGCGAAGCGAACCGAATATTCAATCGAACAAATCCGCCAATCGTTGCAAAGATTAAAGATTGCGAAAATTGCACGCATGCAAAATTTGCACAATTTTCGAACAATTGACAGCGTTTTTTTTCCGACACACGTTTGCGATACAAGTTGTCAATCATTGACCCACGCCTATCGCAAACTCATTAAGGTCGGGCACTCGTCACGCTGCGCGCTCATGCGCTCGCGTTCCTCGAAACCACCCTCCCAATCAAGAAGACCGAGCAACTTGCCGCGCTCAAATGTTTCCATTGTGTTAACAAAGTTAGCCATAGTTAACACATCGTCACGCAAACAAGAGTGGACATTTGTCCACTCCATCGTTCTGCATTTAATATATCAAAAGTTTAACTAATTACGGCACAAATAACAAACTGAATAAATCCGCCAGTTGTTGCAAACATTAAAGATGAAAACTTATCACCCGATAGTCACGCGCGATAACAAGTTGTTGATTTTCAACAAGACCGCATCGCGCAATCGCTATCGGGCATCGCTCATGTCAATTCGGGTAAGCATACCACTTGTTAATTTAAGCAACTTGCGAACGATTGTTAATCGCAAACTGACATATGAGCAACTATTCATATGTCGTCTCACGCTCAAATTGTTCCATTCTGTTAACAACATTATCAAATCGAACAAATCCGCTATTCGTTGCAAACATTAAAGATGAAAACTCAATTCCCGACACACGCCAGCGATAACAATAGTCAATAATTGACACACGTCTATCGCGCACCCATACGGTCGGGTTCGTCACAACGCGGCTCGCGCCGCGTCGTTCCTCAAACCACCCTCCCGAAGAAGGGGAGAAGATTGCATCGTTCGCTCAATGACATATGAATGATTGCTCATATGTCTATGCCGCATCACGCAACTTGTCAAACTGAGCAAATCCGCCACTCGTTGCAAACATTAAAGATTGCAACTTGCGCACACTCCTCAGAACACGGCAACTTGCTCACTCAACCGAGAGCGTTGTTAACAATCGTTAACCCATTCAGTCTCACCAGAAGGCTCAGACACGTTCTCAGACCTCAACTTGCCCACCCAGAAAAAAACTTTCAAAAAATACACACCAACCCCCATAGCCCGCGAGCTATTTCCTAATTTCATATCTGACGTAGGCGAGGTTAGCCGACCTGAGCTTTTTGAACAATTTTGCGTACCGATTAAAAACTCTTGACTTTTATTTTCGTGGAACTATTTGAGGAAATCGAAAAATTGAATGAGTTTTGAGGACTTAGAGTGCGGCGTGAGGCGACCTGCCAATTTACACTTGCCACTAAAAAGCTACGTAGGTCATTGAGTCATAAATATTTTTTAAGCAACTTTAACGTAGTGCAAAGAAATAAGCAAATAACTAACATAACATTATATCCGTTGTTACCGCTGCAATTCAAAACGCCAACGTCAAACTTTATCACTACCGCTGTAATAAGCGTTTCACTCCGATTAAAAATTCTAACTGCTGCGAACAAACCGCTACCGCTGCAATTTGAAGCGCCAACGTCAAAATTTATCACTACCGCTGTAATTAGCGTATCCAGCTAATCTAAAATTTTGAGTATCCCGCGTGCAAATAGTTACCGCTGCTAAAATTTAACAAAATACCGCTTAGCGCGTAAACCAGGAAAAGCTAGTTCTAACCGTTTTCACAAATTCTGGTAACGCGCAAATACGCGATGTACGCGACTGCGCATTTTGGTATAGGCGGGTATAATTTTTGCTCCGCTTTGCTATGCAAAAA
>FLSB01002871.1_pt1 | contig 64892 bp, 91 predicted proteins | sample 1550551 | NCBI WGS metagenome assembly FLSB01 (sample SAMEA4031774, study PRJEB14383) | metagenome | biome: human; feature: oral; material: saliva | place: Philippines | collected 2014 | reverse complement strand
CTTACTCAGCAGGAAGCTCTTTCCCTGAGAATGTACAAGTTCCTGGTAAGGGGTTCAATGCCTATGGATTCTTGTCTGATGGTGATGGGAATATTATCATGTCAGCTCCTAAGACTTATGGTGATATTATAGGCAGAACTTACAACACACCCTTTGGATTTAAGGGTAAAGTATATACAACTAATGATAAAACGTCCTTTGACGTTTATGTGAGGTAAACATGGTCTATGTATTAGATAAAGCAGATAGACTCTGCGGTGTTTCTTACATTGACTGGTCTAAACGTTATTCACAGATTCCTAAAGCAACTTGTGAGCAACTAGAAGGTCAGTGTGATGGAATACAAATTGACTTTGACTGTAGCCTTGATAATGGTAAAGGTAATGGGGTAGCTCCTACACCAACACCTATTCCAGAAGAAAAGGTTATTGATATGGCTTGTGTGGGTAAAGGTAAAGAAGATATTATTGAAGACCTTAAGAAACTCGCAAAAGATGGAGAAGACCCAATCCTAGAAATAGAAACAGGTGGTCTATATGGGTAATAACAATCTTATTGTGAAATTATTGGAAGACCAATCTGTGGTTACTGCTCTGACACTTTTAATTACAACTGCTTGTAGCTATGGTGTGTTCATTTTAAACCGTAAGAGAGAACAACTTATTGAGCTTACTAAAGGGGCTAAACGTTCTAGTCTACGCTCAGAATACTTGCAGATTTATAATTCTCATGACTTCACAGTAGTTGAAAAGTGGACTATGACTAGACCTATTGTGAATGAGTATTTCAATAAACTCCAAGGAAATCACTATATTCATGGATTGGATAGTAAACTAGAAGAACTATTTAATAAGGAGAAATCTAGTGGTAACGATTGAAAAACACAAGATTAGGTGGGATACTCCACAAGTAGGAGTTACACCTTATAGACAAGTTCATGCACATTCTACAGGAAACAAGAAATCCACAGTAGATAATGAAGCAGATTACCATCTAAGAAGACCTATTGATTCAGGCTTCTTTACACACGTTGTGGGTAATGGTAGAGTGCTACAGACAGCTCAAACTAACCGTGGAAGCTATGATGTTGGTGGAGGTTGGAATGCAGAGTCTTATGCTTCTGTGGAATTGATTGAGAGTCACCAAACACAAGAAGAATTTGATACTGACTATAGACTATATGTAACACTTCTTCGTGAACTTGCAGTAGAAGGTGGAATCCCAGTAACATTAGATACTGATGATTTAGCTGGTATTAAGACTCATTACTACTGTACTTATAATCAGCCTGATAACCACTCAGACCACGTTGACCCTTACCCTTACCTAGAAAGTTGGGGTATCTCTAAGGCTCAATTCAAGAAAGATATTGAGAATGGTATTGGTGGTACTGAGGGTTGGAAAAAGAACACCACAGGTTATTGGTATGAGTATGCTGATGGCACTTATCCTAAGAACCAATTCAAGAAAATTGATGGTGTGTGGTACTACTTTGATGGTAGTGGTTACATGTACTCTAATCGTTGGTTGAAACACACTGATGGTTATTGGTATTGGTTTAACAGCTCTGGTGAAATGGTAACTGGTTGGAAGAATATTGCTAGTAAGTGGTATTATTTCAAAGAAGAAGGTGCTATGAAGACTGGTTGGTTAAAAGACAAGGATAAGTGGTACTATCTTGACCCAGCTAATGGTGATATGCAAACTAACACCTTTGTGAAGGGTAGAGATGGTTGGTATTTTGTGGGTGAAGATGGTGTGATGAACACTAACGGAACATTCACAACGGATAAAGATGGAATTGTTAAAATCCAAAAAGGAGAAACTAAATGACAAAAGTTAAAGTAGGTTTAGGTTGCTTGCTAGAGCTTCTTAAGAAAGACCCAATCATTAAGATTGTAAGTGAGCTTCCTCCAAAAGAGACCGCTGAACTTAACTTCATTTACCTTGTGCCTAAAGACAATGCAGGTCAAGACAAACGTGCTTATGTACTACGTCCTGATAGAAGTGGCTATGATGCCATTGATTTGTCTCCACAAGTAATTGATGTAGTAGGTGAAGGTCTAATCACTGTGAAGAAAGAGGTACATAATGAGAATGGTGATGTAACGTTCACTGTGACTACTTCTCCTTCATTCCAAGCAGTATTAGAATCATTGACAGCTAAAGATAAAGAGTTGGATACTAAAGTGTCTGCCTTGGAAGCTAAAGATGCTGTGCATGAAGCTAAACTCTCAGCTATTGAAGCTAAGGACTCTGAGCAAGATACTAAGTTAGAAGCTCTTAAAGCTCATGATGACCAAGTAGATGAAGCTCTAGAAGCTGTAGGTAAGAACCTTGAGAAAACAGTAGACCTTATTGATGCTAAAGTTCTTGAGCTTAAGAAAGATAATGAACGTCAAGATGGTGCTCTTGATGACTTAGGAGAGTCTGTGAAAGACTTGAATGAGTCTGTGCAACACTTAGATGAAGAGCATGGTAAGGCTATTGCAGACTTACAAAAAGACTCTCAAGGTTTGAAAGAGTTGACTAGTGAGCTAGATAACTCAATCAATGAAATCAATGACCAACTCAAACTCCTAGATGGTGGTCTTGAGGAAGAGGTTAAAGCAGTACACACAGAGGTGGAAGACATTACCAATGCTGTGACTGAGCTTGAGAATAGAACTGATAAACTCACTAAAGATGCTGAGGATAAAGCCAAAGCACAAGCTGAGAAAGATGGTTCACAAGATTCTGAGATTGAAGCCCTTAAGAAGAAAGATGCAGAAGTAGAAACTGCTCTTGAAACATTGGGTGAAACTCTTGGTAAAACGGTTGACTTGATTGACCACAAAGCAGAAGGACTTGACACAAGAGTTAAGGCTTTGGAAGCTAAGGAAGATTCAGACAAGCAAACATTGGCTATTGCAGGTAACAAACTTTCTATCTCTAATGGTAATGAAGTTGACCTACCTCAGTATGATGATACTGCTGTGAAAGATGCTATCAATCACTTAGGTGATGGTTTGAATCAAGCAATGGACTACACAGAGCAAGTTAAGAACTATGTAGATTCTAAGGCTGATGCTCTTACATTGGTACTTGGTACAGCTAAAGCTGATGCTGATGCTAAAAACACTGCATTGACTAACCGTGTGAATGTTCTTGAAGAAGCTAAACCAGTAGTTGAGAACAAACTTACTGAGATTGAAGCTAAGAACACAGCACAAGATGAGAAGATTACAGCCCTTGAAAATAGAACAGATAACTTTATCAATAATGTTGCTGTGTCTAAGGCTGATGGCAAAGTTAAATTGACTTACTCTCGTGTGGACGGTTCTTCTAGTGAAGTAGAGTTTGAGGACAGTGATACTGTTACCCTTGCCTATGATGATGAACCATTGAAGACTCGTATCAAAGCCTTGGAAGACAAGGAAGATAAAGATACTATCTACAATGACACAGAAGTTAAGCAAGGTATTCAAGCTAATACTGCTTCTATTACAGCTCTTGATACTAAGGTTGATGGTAATAAGCAAGCACAAGATGGTAAGAACACAGAGTTAGAAAACAGAATCCAAGCCTTGGAAACTAAACCAGACAAAGATACTGTATATGACGATACTGCTCTTGCTGGTCGTGTGACTGCTAACAAAGAAGCTCAAGACGCTAAGAATACAGAGCTTGAAGGTAAGATTACAGCCTTGGAAAACAAGGTTGATAATGATAACCAAACTCTTACTCTTGATGACCATACATTGTCAATCAGTGGAGGTAATTCAGTTACCCTTCCTAAATATGATGACAGTGCTTTGAAGGCTGATGTGGAAGAGCTTAAAGCTAAAGACACAGAATTGGCTAACAAAGACCAAGAGTTGACTAATGAAATCAACACACTCAAAGCTAAAACAGATAACTTCGTATCTGGGGTTGCTGTGAACAAAGAGGGTAACAAAGTCAAATTGACTTATAGTTACGTTGATGGTTCTAGCAAAGAGGTTGAGTTTGAAGATTCTGATACAGTAACTCTTGCTTATGATGACACTGCTGTGAAAGAACGTCTTACTGCTTTAGAAGGTAAAGAAGACAAAGACACAGTGTATGACGACACAGAGCTTAAAGGTAAGCTAAAAGACCTTTCTGACCGTGTGACTACAGATGAAAGTGCTCAGGCTATTAAGGATAATGCACAAGATGCTGAAATCCAAGCTCTTAAAGCTAAAGATGCTGAATTGGCTAAGTCTATCACAGACAACAAAGCTGATGCTGATACTAAGGTTCAAGGTTTGGATACACGTCTCCAAGCTATTGAAGCTAAAGAGGACAATGATAAACAAACATTGAGCCTTACTGACCACACATTGTCTATCTCTAACGGTAACTCTGTAGAGCTTCCTAAGTATGATGATACTGTGGTTAAAGCTAAGAATGCTTCACAAGATGAAGAAATCAATGCTCTTAAAGAGAAGACTAAATCATTCTTGACTGGTGCTAGTGTGACAAGACAAGGTAATGTAGTTACCCTTACTTACACTAACATTGATGGTTCATCTACTAATCTTGAGTTCAATGACAATGACACTAAGGCAATCGCTTATGACGATACAGCCCTTAAAGCTCGTGTGCAAGACCTTGAGAATAGAGCAGATAATGATACTATCTACAATGATGCACCTATCAAAGAACGCTTAAATGCCCTAGAAACTAAAGTAGATAAAGACACAGTTTATGATGATGCTCCACTTAAGGAACGTCTTACAGCCCTTGAAACTAAGGTTGATAAGGACACTGTGTATGATGATACAGAAGTTAAGAAACTTATCCAAGCTAACAAGGACAGCATTGCTACTACTGACAATATGGTAGATGAGCATGAGAACAAGATTAACACCTTGACTACAGACGTTGAAGCTCTTAAAGCTAAACCTGACAAGGATACAATCTATGATGACTCTGCTGTGACTGCTAGATTGACAGCTCTTGAGACTAAAGAGGATAAAGATACAGTCTATAATGATAAAGAGTTGCGTGACAAGATTACTGCTCTTGAAGGTAAGACTGATAACTTTGTTTCTAACGTAGGTGTATCTAGAGAAGGTAATACTGTGAAGTTGACTTACACTATGGTAAATGGTGACAATAAAGAAGTCTCATTCACAGATAATGATACTGTATCAGTAGCCTATGATGATAGTGCTCTTAGAGGTAGAGTTGAAGCTCTTGAGAATAAACCAGAAGTTGAATATGAACTAGCTAAAACAACCAAAGCTGTGACATTAAGTCAAGGCGAAGGTGTGATTAACCTAGCATCAGAAGCAACTACTGACCCACTTAAAGAGTTAGTCCTTACTGGTAATGTATCAGCTAAAGTTAAATCTCCATTTGGTGGTGATGAGACTACTGTGGCTGGTAAGTTAGGATTCAACTCTGGTACTACTGGAGATGAAATTCAAGGTTCACACACAAACTCTATCAATGAGTTTGTGTATGTAGAGTTCTTCTATACAGGTTCTACTGTTAAAGCATACCTTGTGTATGAACCAGAGAATGATAATGAAGTGGTTAAATACCGTAAAGCACTTAGCCTAACTGAGTTGCAAGGTACAGAGCCAGCTAGAATCTCAATCTCTAAAGGTGGAGCAGAGCAAGGTTATGTAGAAGCTATATTCACTGCTGTGACTGCTTCAAGTAACTCTTACAAAGTACAAAAGAAAGGGTAGTTTAGTGGGGGTTTTATCCCCCTTTAAACTATTTAAAGAATAATGGCACTTAAAAGTTATAAATCAAAAGCCTTTACTATCAAGTCTAAAAAGGTTAACAAAGAGATATTTAATAGAGGGTTAAATACATTTGATAATATTGCAGGAGCTAATTTTGGCTATAACAATGATAATCTTACACAAGATGACTTATTTATGGCTATGAGATTAACATGGGCAGTTAAAGATAACTTTGGTATGTCTAACACTCTTGATTATACATCTAAAATACTCTTATTAAGTACATCTAAAACCACATGGTATGATGATTATTTTCACTTGGATTTAACAAATTCAAAAAATAAAGAAGATAAGAATAAGTATTACCTAGATGGTAGAATCTCATACAGATATGATGGACAGTTCCAACTACAATGCTTTTATAATGTATTTGTTGAAAATGAAGATGGTTCTAGGAAAGTATATTCTAAACAACTTAACACAAATAACTTTAAAGGTGAACCTATTGTTATAAATGCAGATAGAGAATATACAATAAACATTGTAAATCCAACAATAGCTTTATCAAAGATTTTTCTTGAGTATGAAACAAAAGAGGTAAGTTTATAATTATGACTACTAAAAATTACAACATCAATGAACTTAGTGGTACTGATAGTCAAACACTTTCCCTTGAAGGTTATAAACTAAGTATTTCTAATGGTAATAGTGTAAATTTACCAAGTAGTAGAATAGGTCAAATCCATGTTAAAGTTAGCACACATAGTGGTCAAGCTATGTACATAAACCAAATATGGAACTTTACCCATCTAACTTTTGATAGTTTTGCAGTCCGTAACATGTATGAAATGCCTGATGGGTTTAGACCTATTATTACAGTAACAGTTCCATTGACCCTTAAAGAAACTGGTGAGCCTGTTGGTTATGAGGAAATTGAACCTAATGGTGATATGACATATCATGTCTTTGATAAGTTTAAAGACCAATGGGCAGATATATGGGATAAGATAAATACATGTACTGTAAGTTACTATACAGAAACACCTTATGTTGCTTTAAATAATTAGAGGTATTAAATGACTACAAAGAATTACAATAAACTAGAAGATAAGGATACTCTCTACAACCTAAAGTCTACTACTGATGGACTTACTGTGGTTAAATCACAGGAGAATGGTGAAGAGGTATTCACAATCAATGCTGATGTAGCCTTTCAAAAGCACTACACAAAAGGTGAAGTAGATACGGCTATTGCTGAGAATAACAAAAGAGCACAATCCTTAACAAAGTATAGTGGTACATTTAAACAACCTACTAAGTTAAGATACAACAATGGAGATAGACCTCCTGTGTTATCCTATAACCCAGTTACTTCTTTTGGTGTAATGAAGTTAGATGCAACCTTCTACTCCACAATCAACCATAGTGAAGTTGTAGCTGAGTTCCCTTCAAATACCCCACAACCTATTGAATTTATTGAGGTACAAGCCTATATCAATAATGAGCCTATCTCAATGTGGTATCAAGGTAGAACTGTTAGGGTAACTACAGTACCTCAATCACTAGTAGGTAAAAGAGTTATTTTTAACTTTATTGGATTGTTTGCTTAGGAGAATCTAAATGAAATTAAGTAATGAGTATTATGATATTGCTAAATTTATAGCAACTACAGCACTACCTGCCTTCATTACTTTTATTGGTGTGGTAGGAGTGCAATTAGGTTATGAGATGACTACCCCTGTGGTAGTCCTCACAGCCTTTAATACATTCTTGGGAACAGTCTTAGGGCTGTCTAATATCACATACAAGAAAGAGAATGAATGATGGCAGATAACTGTTTAAATAAGCACTGTGAGTGTGAGAAAGTTGAGCCAAGACCAGAGAACTGTGCTAAGTTACTAGAGCTAAATGACCTTAAGATTAGACCAGCAATGAGGAAAATATCAACCTCTGAGTGGTGTAATCTTCAAGAAGCTATTAGACAAGCCTTCTATGGTGTGTGGTGTGTAATAAAAAATATTGTTGGTTTCTTGTGCTACATTATTAGAAAGCTAGAGTGCTTAGAGAAGAAAGTAGATAGCTTGTGTGGTACTGTTAAATGTCAGAATGACAGTATTGCAGAAGTTCTGAGTGTATTAAAAGAACAACCAGTTACCCCTTGTGAGGTAGGCTGTGATAAGTGCTAGGAGGTCTTATGGACGTTTGTGATTGTCGTTGTGATGATAAAGTAATCACTGGTAAATACTGTGACAAGAATGAATCACAAGAGGATATTAAGCGTGCTGGTGATATAATCAAAGACTCTGAGCAGTGTGATGTTGTTCCTAATACACAGAAGGGTGTATTTAGGCTTTGGTGTAGATTAAGAAAGATTATCAAGACTATCTGTGATGTACTACAACGTATGGTATGCTTACAGAAAAAGATTAAATCACTGTGTGTAACTTTACATTGTATGAAAGCTAATATCCTTGAAGCTAACTCAATCACAGTGAAGCGTAACAAGGACATGATTAAGAAGTACAAGCAGAAAGAGCCTAATACTCCTAATGATAAAAAAGGTATCTACAACGAAGCTAAAGCCATCTATGAAGAGCAACTTGTGAGATTGGCTAAAGCCAAGAAACGGTTAGAGGAAATGAAAAAAGACCCTACTGTGGAAGAGGTTGATGGCATCTTTGTATCAGGTGACTTTGATTCTTCTAGGACTGGTAGTTTTTCTTACTTCTCCAAACTATCACTAGCAACCTCTAAAGAAGGTGTTGATTATGCTTCTGGGGGTATCACTTTTGGTAATAACACTCAAGTGGACTACTACTCTACAGACCTATACCCAGGAATATCTACAACTCTAACAAGAGTAGGAAGGACTAGTAGTGGTAAAACCATCAACTTAAGGGTAACTATCAATAGTTATGAACTAAGTTCACACGCACAAACAGAGAGTAGTAACTGGATAACTGTTAGAAATGGTAATGGTGCTATTAGAATCCATGTAGGTAACTACTATAAAGTAACAGGTACTTTTGAGTTCTTAGATGAAACTAACCAGCCTATCAATCTTATGGTAGTAAATGCTGTGAATGATATTGACTATAGACAAGGATTTTGGGCTAGTTTCAACAATAGTAAAACTCTTGTAAAAAACCCTCCAGGCTCAAGGCTTGTAATGAATGGTGGGTATATTAGTGCTGAGGATAGCTTTGATGCCCAAAATGAAAGCAGTATCCCTCTAGGCTCTCTTGTGTATGCAGGAGTAGGTACAAAGATTGATTGGGAGATTATAGCTAACCACCCTGGAGTAAACTACATTGATACTGATGGTGGAGGAGATAATAGCTGGTGGATGGACTTCTTTGGTAATGACTTTGAAGGAGAAACTGTAGACCTTCATGAACCTCCAAAACCTATACCCCCTATAGAAGAATGTGACTTAATGTCATGCGATTTTGATTGTTTAGGAGATAACTAATGTCAGATTGTGTAAACTGTCAGTGTGAAGATATAGTAGTTGGTAAGACAGCTTGCCAATCACTCTTAGCACAGAATGATGATAAAATAAAAATGCACGCTCTAGTTCTTAGGGATAGCCAAATGTGTGAGATTGTAGACCAGACAGCCAAGTTTGCCTACTCACAGTGGTGTTTCAATAAGAATGTATCTAATCAGCTATGTTGGTTAGCTAATAATGCAGGAGGAGGTTCTACTGCTCCTACTTATAAAGCAGGTAACTTAATTAGTATCTCTAAAGATGGTACTATTAGTTTTACAGGGAACATTCCAAGTCCTTCACAACCCTACAATGATGCTGATTTAAGAGCAGAGAATGAAAAGCTCAAGAGAGCTTTAAATAAGATTATAAATAACTTACAAGCTAGTGGAGCTTGGACTGGTGGACTAGATGGTGACTTTGTTCCTAACCGTAACATTGCCACAGGTAACATCAACTTGTTCGGTGGTCAACCAGACGGACAATACTTTATCCGTACTAATAATGGAAGTACAGAAAACGACTTAACAGGAGGTATCTAATAATGGGTTGTTATTCTTGTGGAGGAAATCCCAATACATTTTGTAGAGATTGCACTTACCCTAAAGACACTTGGATTGCTCCTGTGGATAGTCTTCCTGACACTTTCATGGGTGACTTTGACCATTTATTCAGAACTCCTGATGGGAATATGTATGCTCTAGCTCCTGATAGGTCTAGTTGGATTCTTATGGGAGGAGCTGGAGGAGCTGTACAGAAGCCACAGAATCTTGAATTAGATAGAAGCACAAGAGAACTTACAATCACAAGAGGGAATACAGTAACCCTTCCTAATGATACACAGAACCTCTCAATCAATGGTAGAACAATCACTATTAGTAATGGTAATGCAATCAATCTACCAGAAGATAGAGACACTGTGTATAATGATGCTGAACTCCGTAGACGTATCCAAGCTGTGGAAGATAAAGCTGATAACTTTGTGAGTGGTGTGACAGTATCTAGGGAAGGGAATAAGGTTAAGCTAACCTATACCTTTGTGAATGGTGCTCCTAAAGAGGTTGAATTTGAGGATAAAGACACAATTAGTTTAGCCTATGATGATACAGCTTTAAAAGCTAGGGTTAAAGCCTTAGAGGATAAGCCTGATAAGGACACAGTATATGATGATAGAGCTGTAAAAGAAAGACTAGATAACCTAGAAGCAAGACCATACCCTAATAAGGCTTTATTCGATAGACTTGAAACATTAGAAGCTAAACAAGATAGGGATAATCAGAATCTCACATTAGATAATAACTCTCGTGTGTTAAGTATTTCTAATGGTAATAGTGTAACTCTACCTAATGACAAACAGACCATCAGAAAAGAAGGGAATAAACTTATCCTTTCTAATGATGGAGGTGAGGTAGAGTTACCAGAGCCTAATAATACACAGCCTTATGATGATTCCTCTGTGGTCAATAGACTTAATGCTTTAGAAGCTAAAGAGGATAAAGACACTAAGTATAAGGCTAAAGGTAGTGGTTTATTCCTTGATAGTGATAATACATTCCACATTGAAATGGCTTTGAATAAAGATTTATCATTCCCTTATCCAAGTAGTACAAGGCATATACCAATAACATCAGATAAAAGATATGATAGTGCTATTAAAGATAGTATTTCTTATGCTGTGAATAATGATGGAACTGAACAGAGAAACCTCCTTATGGAAGCAGGTATCTTATTTGATTATGAAGGTAATTTTAACTATACTGGTGTAGGTGCATCTAACATATCTGGTAGTAATTTCAGAATCACAGGACTATCAACAAATAATACTATAGTAGATTTTGATGGGTATACTACTTTAAGTAATGGTATTAGGTTTGATAGTAATGTATATGCTAGTTGGAAAGACTCAAATAATAAAGCAATGATTTCTCTTAAACCTAAAATTATATGGAGTGTTGTGCTAAGTTCTCACACAGAGTATTACACACATTATATCACTAAAGAAGAACTTGACTCGTCAGAGCCTATTGAAATTGAGGTTAAAAAGAATGATGTTGTAATAGGTAAGTTAAATCTTACACTTAAAAATGTGAGATTCTATATTCAATCTGTGCAAGGAACTGTTGTTCTGAAAAACCAAAGTGACAATAAATACTACAACATACCGAGGTTAAACTAATGTCAAAGACTACTTATATTAAGAATGAGCAACAACCAACACCTACTGTGACAGCCTATGATGATGCTCCATTAAAAGCTAGAATAACTGCCCTAGAGAATAAACAAGATAGAGATAACCAAACCCTCACAATCAATAATAGAACTGTCTCTATTAGTGGGGGAAACTCTATTACACTCCCAGAGGACAGAGATACTATCTATAATGATACTGATATTAAACGTAGGCTCACAGCACTAGAGGGTAAGACAGATAACTTTGTTACAGGAGTGACTGCTAGTCGTACAGGTAATAAGGTAAAACTTACTTATAACTTTGTGACTGGTCAGCCTAAAACTGTGGAGTTTGATGATAAGGATACTATTGGTATTGCTTATGATGACACAGCATTAAGAAATAGAGTCAAGGCTTTAGAGGATAGAACAGACAAAGATACTGTTACTAGATGGGCTAAAGGTGATATATCATCTGGAGCAGTAGGAGCTACTACTACAATACAAAAATCATCTTTAATAAACCCTGATGGAGTTAAAGTTGGTGATACTATTCAAGACTACTGGTCAGGGAATGATGCTTCTAACACAGAGTTCTACAAAGTAACCTCTGTGAATGGTAATAATATTACTGTTCAAAACATGGGTTCATGGGCACTCAGGAATGATAAACAAACTATCAGTAAACAAGGTAACAAGATTGTGTTGTCTAATGGAGGTGGAGAGGTAGATATTCCTACACCTACTCCTTATAATGATGCAGATATTAAGCGTAGACTTGGTGTGCTTGAAGCTAAGAGGGATAATGATAATCAGACCCTCTCAATTAGTAACAATAGGCTAACCATCTCTAATGGCAACTCTGTGGATATTCCTCAACCTGACCTAAGTAACTATGTTACTGTGAATCAGTACAATGAGCTTAAAGATGCTTTCACTAAGTTACTTGAAGACCTTAAAGGCTCTGGTGCTTGGGAACAAACTGGAGATACTATCTTCAAGGGTAATCTTAAACCTAATAGACACCTTGCTACAGGTAATATCAACCTCTTTGGAGGACAACCTGATGGTAATGCCTTTATTAGAACAAACAATGGTAGCACAGAGAATGACCTTACAGGAGGAATTTAATGGCTAAGTTTAATTATAATATCTATTATAAAGATGCCCAAACAGGACAAGACTTAGCTTCTCCTGTGAGAGTAGGCTATGATAGTTTTGATACACTTATCTCTGAAACACAGAAGACCTTCAATGGTTATACAGCTAGAGAACTATGGGAATATCAAAAAAGAACTCCTTCTGAGAGTAGTTATAATAGTAGTTATGCTGTTATGAAATACAATAGAGATATGGCTGAGTACATGAGCCTTATATCTGCTAATAGGAGAAATTTAGAGAAAGTCAATAGTTATAGAAACCAACCTGGGTTCTTTGATTATGGTAATATATCTGGTGTAGCTCAATTTAACACAAGTAGACCAGGTTCTTATGACTATTTTAACGCATTTAAAGTATTCACAGAACAGCCTGGTGTAGAGGTATTAGCAAGCCCTATCCGATATGGTAGAAACCCTGAATACAACTATTCAGGTAAAAAAGGAGCAAGGGGTATGTATCCAGGTCTTAATATAAGACTGCCTTATCCTGTGTCATATACCATTTCTGGAAAAGCTGTTTACTTAAGAATATTAGTACATAACTATTATGAAACCTCCTTCAATGGAGTTACTCCTGGTATTTGGATAGCTCCTTATGAAGATACTGATGGATTGGGTATATGGTTTTATGATGTCTACAGTATAAATTACTCTATATACTTTGAAGATTCATCAGGAAATCCTATTAAACTAATCACTTCCACAGCCGTAGTAGATACTGACTATTATCAACGTGTAAGTGCTAACTATAGTGATTCAACTACTGTGTATGCTAGACCTTCTGGTTCTAACCTTAGTTATGATGGTACTTATATAGGTGATGATAATGGTGCTCAGTATAACAAACATTATGACATTCCTAGAGGTTCATTTGTACTTGCTGGGGTAGGTAGTAGGATTGATTTTAATGCACGAGGTAATAGACTAGGAAGAACAACTATCTATGACCCAACTGGAGAAGGTCCAAACTCATCATTTGAGTTAGCTTTCTTTGGTAATGCTTCTCGTGGAGAGACATTCACTTACTATACACCAACAGCACCTACTGAGCCTACTGAGACTAATGATATTACAATCCTTTATGATAGAGTAGCCAAGCTAAGACCTTGGGCTATTAGAAATAGTGGTCAATGGGTATCATTCACAACCAAGCAGATTGACATGATTATCAGAAAAAGAGGTAAACAAGATACAAGTATCAATGCAGAAGACGCTGGTAAACTGTATGGAAGTACAAGCACAGGAGTATATCTCCCAGCTTACTCTGCTTCTGGTAATGCTATAAGGAAAGATGGTACATGGAAACAACAAGGAAAGATAGGTAACTAATGGCTTACGAAGATAATAAAAACACAAGACTGAATGAAGCATCTTTCAAGAGTTACAATGAGAATCCTAAAGATAGGTGCTGGTATGATAGCTGTGACTGTGAAGACATTCCTATTGCTGACTGTGATAGGCTTGTGGAAGAGAATAACAAGGGTGTAGGACGTTTTGCTTGTATGGCAGAATCACAGAAGTGCTATAACCCTAAGTTCTTCTCATCATTCATCAAGAAACTAGCATGTCAGCTTAACCACTACATTGAAAATATCTGTGCTTTGTGGGATATGGTACAGTGTATGGGTGAGTATGTAGCATCTATTGGAGATATGGGTAAGGTACACACGAACTACTCTCGTAACTCTGCTGTGTCTTCTGCTACATTCTACTACCCTATACAAAAGGAATATGACATCAGCCTTTATATGGACTCTACTACTGGTGTAGATGATGAGAATGATGACAAGCGTAGACAGCTAACAGATAGACAATATCGTGTATTCCTACGTTGGTGTGCTGATGGTACTACATTGAACCCACAAGAGGATAACACAATGCAGATTGTAGTCTATCACAGTGGAGAAAGTTATACTACAGATATGGTTAAACAACGCTCTGTGCATTGGCAAATGACTGGTATATCTGATGGTGCTATGGAAATGTCTGACACAATCATTGTACCTGCTGGTCAATACATTAAGGTAAGGGTTGTTCCAGAAAACTCAGCTAGTGGTATATTCAGACTTCACCAATTCAAGGTTGAGTATGTTCCTATTATTGAGGGTAAAGACCTACCTGACTGTTTGAAATTCACAGAGATTCCTAAAGATGACTGTAACTGTGATGATAAAAAGAATAAATAAAAGAGAGCCTAATTGGCTCTTTTTGTTTTATATGAAGAAACTATCAATAATACTTAAAGCTGAGTCACTATATCTAGTTAACCATACACAATTAGGTAAATCCTCACTGTCTAATTCCATTGACCATTTATGGAAATAGTCTCTTTCATTATCTGATAAGAATACTAATCTAGGACTAAACCCACTCTCAGATAATTCTACCACAATTCCACTATCAATAGTACCTCTACGTCTCTTATATGTAGCTATTCTAGGCATAACAGCTATATCAAACTTTTCTCCTATCAGTTCTAAATATTCCTCTTGATGTTTTAACATTTTACTACCTCAAATATAAAACCCTTCAATCATAATAATTCTATCATAAACTTCTTTAAACCATATTACACTTGGTAGGTCATTACTACCGAATACAGAGGAACCATTATGAAAATTTCCAACATCATTAGTATCATTTACAAAAATTTTATGGCACTTCATTCCAAAACGTGTTTTATACTCAAATTCTATGTAATTACCTATAAATATTTGTTCTTCAAACTCCTTTTTTAATTTAGCCTTACAAGGATTTTTTGTAATTGTATACCCTTTACTCTTTAGAACACTCATTACCATATCTACATATTTCATATCCATAGTCCTTTCTCTATGATTTTAACACTTTTATCCTCTAATAATACACAACGTCTAGCTAGTATCTCACTTTTCCTTATAATAAAACCATAACCATAATACCTTTTACTCTCCCTTTCATCAGCTATAAAAAGATAACCCTTTGGGTATAATTTCCTTGCATACCCCTTTACATTATCTCTAAGGTTTAATGCTCTAAAACAAGGTGATATAAAATAAATACTACCTTGAAAAAGCAAGTCATCAGTCAGCACAGTTAAATCCTTTTGTCTAGTCATTTCTGTCATATATAGAAACCTCCTATTGGTTTTAGAGTTACCTCATTTTCAAATATCCATAAGCATCTACCTTCAAAATAATATTTTCCAAACACATCAGAAGCGCTATGAAAATAGTCTTCATTAGTTTTATCAGCTATAAATAAAAGGTCTTTTTCATTATCTCTATCATAGATTTCAACAAGATACCCAGGTACATCTATCAAACCCCAAAACTCATTAAGGACACACCTACGAGGATTCTTAGCAGTCCAATATTCATGCTCTATTATATCATCTATTATTTTCATCAGTTCATTTAATGTTTCCATTATACTCCCCTTATATGTAGAACCCTTCTGTCTTAATATATGTTATGTCATCATCATTTACCCACAAGCATCTATTCTCAAAAACTATTGTAGATAATACAGCAAGACCATGATGAAACATGTCTTGGTTAGGTTTATCAGCAATAAATAGTAAATCCCTATCAACAGCATCACTATCAATAATCTCAATAGCATAGCCAGGTACATTTACTAAGCCAAATCTTCTATTAAGGACACATCTAAAAGGGGCATTAGGTACACTGTAATATCTGTTATCTATATTAGCTTTTACTTTTTCAAGTAAATCATCTACTACTGTCATCATATACTCCTTATACATAGAATCCCATAGGGAACAGTTCTGTGCCTAAGTCTACTTGTCCTGTGAATGGTAACTCATAACACTTATTTTCTAAGATAGGTGAATACTTAATTATTTTGTACCCATTATGAAATCTTGGTGTAGGTTTCTCAGCAATGAATAACACACGTCTCTCATCACCTCTATAGAATCCTATGGCTAGGCATCTCACACCAAACAGCTCAACCCACTGTGGAGTCTGCTTAGGGAATGAGATACCTCTCTTAGCCTTTCTTCTTAGAATTTCAATGTCTATCATTTCTTACCTCTTATATATCTGCCATATAGGGCTTGATTACCCTTTAGACCTAGTACATGCTCTGTGTAAGCTACATAACCTGTGTTGACCATATAAGGGTAAAGCATATTCTGTTCAGCTCTAATGAGCTTACGTTTACGTCTAAGCTTCTTAAGCTTTCTGTGGTCAAGAGTTTCTTTTATCTCCTTACCAATCTCTTTATAAAGCGTCTCAAGCTCTATATACTTGTCTGATGCTTCATCAGCGGTAAGACTCTGGGTAGTCTTCATAGTACCACAACTCCTCCCCATTACGCTTAAGGATAATGTCTACATCACCCTCTTTAGTTCTTGTGTACACAGTATCATCTCCAATCCATTCTCTAATGAATTTGTTCCGTGTGACATAATTACTAATCTCTAAGGTGTGGTAGCAATTACCTAGCTCATCAATCCTTTTTAGAATCCACACTTTCTTTATAATACTCATACATACTCCTTGAAATAACAATACCACCTGTAATTCTTCTAGGCTTACGTTCTATTCTGTGTCTAGTTATAAGTGCTCCTCCAAAGGTATAAAGCCTATATCCTAACAACATTTGTGTAACGTCATGAGGTAGCACAAGTCTTTCTTTATTTTCTAAGAACTCTTGCTCTGCATACCAATCCATAAACTCATAGGTGAATTGCTCATAGCGTTCTAATCTATAAGGTTGACCTGTAATGTAAGAGAACATTTCTCTAGCTCTTTCAGGTATAGCCTTAATAAAGTCAATCTTAACACACAGCTCATTGATATAACTTATATCAGAAGCTAACTGATAAGCCATAGTATAGCTGATTCCATACACATTCTCAAACTCAATAAACTGTCTAGCAATCTCTGAGGTCTTCCACTTATAGAAGTTATCTTTAGGAAGTTTATCTAAGAAGTCACAAGCCACAGCTAATAAGAACTCTCCTCTACTAAGCCCTGTGATACCTCTCTTGCTTATTGGTGTTGCATATCTGTGCACAAGAACAGTCTTCTCATTATCTAGCTTTTTAGCCAATACATTAAGCTCTTTGAGCGTTATCATACCTTGCTTATTCGTATGTCTCCTCACAAAGTCCTTATCACCCACAAATCGATACACTAGCACAGTGAGTAATTTATCCCTAATAGGTACAGGGTGATTGTTCATTGTCCTAATAAGAATCTGTGACATTTTATCTAAGTATTTAAGGTTGTTTGGATAGTGCTTACGGTACAAGGGATTTCTTTTCATGCCATTCAAGTCATACTTGTATTCAAAGGCATCACGTCTTAGGAGTACATACTCTTTAAGACCATCTAATGTTATTGTCATATTTACCCTCCTAGATGCACACAATGAGATGTTGTAGTTTAGACGAGGGGCTAAACACAGTTAGGCAAGCTCCAATTTAGGTAGAAAGGATGAGACCTAAACTGTATAAACAGAAGGTATTGTGTGCATTTAGGAAGGAAAATCCTTCCACGCTAGAATTTATAATAGGAGTAAAAATCATGACGAGGGCTTCCCCTCATGGAACTGGTAGGTAATCTGTCTAATGGAAAAACGTCTTACAGGTAAAATCAGCATGAAAATTTAACAAATTAAGGAGTGTATCCTACCAGCTCTATGAGAGGAGTGACTAGGTGTTAATTAGAAATTAAATCTTTCTTTTGTTATAGTTTAGTTTGTTAGTCACTCACCCTATTATTTAATTACTCTGCATCAGACCAATCGTCTGTGTCTACATCTACGTCATCATCAGAGTCATCTTCATCAAGCATGTAGTAGTCTACTACAGACCATGAACGTTTATCATTGTAAGGTTTACCCTCTTTAATAGAGATACCTACATACTTACCTTGAAGGTCATCAGTATCTACTGATTCTTCTTTTTCAAGACCTAATGCTTTGTAGAGTTTGAAAAGGAGCTTACGTCCTTGTTCTGTATCCATGAAGTAACCACGGATAACATGTGGAGAAGAATCCCCAAAGTCACCTTTAAGTGTCACAGTAAGCATATCCAAGTCAGAGCGAGAACGTCCTTGCTCTATTGCTTGAATGTTTGCTACATAACTACCATCTACATAGATAGTTTCTGACTGTGCTAATGGTTGGATTTTAATTTTTGCCATTATTCTTTAACCTCTTTTGTTTTCGCTTGTGTACTTCCATCAGTTAGACCAACAATAGCTTCCCATGTAGGGTTAACCATTGTATCAGGGATTGTAATACCAGGTTTACGAGTTACCTTAAGGGTATAGATAGGGTTTCCTGCAAGACGTACTTGGTAGAAATCCTTAACTTTCTTATCGCCTTTAACAATCTTAGATTTAGTCACACGTTCTGTATGACCAATAATACGAGATGATGCTGTAACATACTTAGCAACACTATCCATAAGGTTAGGTACAGTCTGTGCTGGTACATTCTCATCTACTATATCTTCAATATTCAAGTTCTTCTCTTGTGCAATGACATACACATTCTTACCACTATAAGATAAGTCCACAAGTTCATCAATAAATGCTTTCAAGCGAGTAGAAGCTTCCCCATAGTGTTGAAGTTGCATCTTCTTGGCATGGTTAGCTTCCATAATGTCCTTGTAGCAAAGCTCTTGAACGTTTGTTAAATGGTCTACTGCAATACTATCAAAGTCTTTAGCATAACTTAAGGCTTCAATTATATCAGACCAACTAGCACACTCAGCTACAGAGAATCGTTCATCTTGTTCCACAGAAGCTAGTCCACGGTCAGTATCAATAATCAATGCACTACCTGGTAGTGAGTTGATAAAGCTTGACTTACCAGAACCAGGTGCTCCATAGAACACAGTCATTGTATGTAGCTTAATTTTATTTAACTTCTTTAGCTTCATTCTATCCTACTTTCCAGTTGAACCATACCCACCACGGTCAGCATTACCAAGGGTCATAACTTCCTTGAAATGTAACTCAGGTTGGTTTTTCATAATTCTGAACTGACACAAGCGATGTCCTTTTTCAATGCTTCCACCCTTTGTAGCATAGAACTTAGCACCCCAAAAGTCATTATCTCCACAGAAAGAGTTATCAATGATACCCATACTGTTTGTGAGTAATAGTCCTGTGTTTTGGAATGTGCTTGAGCGTGGTAGTATGTGTGCTTCATATCCTTTAGGAAGCTCCATAGCCACACCAAAGTCAATCACTACTGTGTCACCAGCTTTATAAGTTACTTTTGTGTTGGATTCAAGGTCAATCCAATCTCCAACTACAATACGATTGACAGGGTTCACACCATCATCTCGTACCTTTAATTTAACTACTTTGAAATTATGTAGCAATTCATATAAGTGTACAAAGAAATTCAATCCAAAGTACACAGCTACAATAATCACAAGGGCTAATTCAATCTTACTCAAACATATACTCCCAACTATTTATCAAAAGTTCTAACTTTGTTTTCATGCTATTAAGAGCACTAATATAATACTCTTCTGATACAGTTCTACATGAAGTGATTATAAAGTCATATTGAAAATCATCAAAGTCTTCTAACAAGTCTCTTGCAACAAAAGCAATCTGCTCTGTGAAGTATACATTTTCAGTTCCTCTTTCCAAGGCTCTATCAATGAATACCAAGGCTTTCTTTAAGTCATGTATACCATTTTTATACTTGAATCTCCACACATACTTAACTGCTGATGCTACTAGAGGATTTAGACCTGATAACATCCAAAAGTCCAAACATTCAAGGGAATTTTTATTGTATCTTTTAGCTTTTACAATATCTTCACCCATTACTTCTTACCTCGTCTGTCAATATAGAACACGGAGATAATAAAGATACAAAGTAGAGCTTGCTCTAGTAAATTATATAAGTTATCACTCATGATAATCTCCAATCGTCCTAATCTTTAGTCTATACTCAGCTAAGTCTTCCTCAGCCTTAACTAACTCCAAGTAACGGATAGGTGATAAGTTTACAGAGGTTACTCCATCAATACTTCCTATAAGGCTCTCAACTTGTTTCTCCTCATTTTTTCTATAGCTCATTATAATATGTCCAAGGTTCTTTTTATCTTCTTCTAGGGACGTTTTAGAGCCTTGTAGGACTATTACAAAGTAAATAGAAACACACAGAGCTATAATCAATACAGTAATCACTGCTAAAAGTGCTTCAATCATTCTACTAACCTATAGTGCTTCACTGTGAAGCCCTCACCTTTCGTTGTTACTACTACTTTATCTTCTGTGAGCTTATCTTTTAAGCCTGTGTAATAGGTGTCACCAGTATAATCTCCATCAATGGTGCTAACTACTACTTCCCCACAGTAATCTTCAAAAGCTTTGAATGTTTTTGCTCCTCCAATGACCCAAACATCTCTATCAGTTTCTTTTTCAAACTGTAAGACCTCCTCCACAGAGTTAGCAATGTAAACATTCTCATCATCATAGCCATCAATCTCATCTTTGTGTGTCAATACCACATTGATTCTACCCTTAAGGGGTTTACTTCCGATTGATACCCATGTAGCAAGACCCATGACTACTACTCCACCAGTTGTTTGGTTTTTAAAGTAGTTAAGGTCAGCTTTATTAGACCAAGGTAGCTTACCTTTGCTACCAATCAGTCCATTCTTATCTTGTGCCCAAATAAACTTAAGCATCTTTTTTCTCTTCTTCTTTTTTAACTGTGATTCCATTGAAGGTCACACGTCCATCTCCAAACTTAACGCTTGTGATAATCTTATCTTCACCTTCAAGGAACTTGTTTAGATTTTCATCAAACTGCTCTTGGTTAGCTGTTTTGAATGTTTTAGTAAAAGTATCTTTACCCATAACTTACCTCACTCTGTAGTAAACAATAGCTGTATAGTATGTAGAATAACCTACTGGACAAGAAGACAATGATATATTTACATCTACCTTGTACTTGATAAATGAATTTATCTCTTTTTCAAGTTCATATCTACTAGAGCTTTCAAAAATCTTACATTCCATATAAAAGTTAAGGCTACACAGATAAACCATGTAGCCTATCTCCTTTTAATCTACTTTAACTAGGAACGCTTCATGATTGAATTGAGGGAAACGTTCTTCAATTTCAGCAAGAGTGAATTTACCAATCTTGTCAGTTCCATGACCAAGTACGTCAGCTTCTTCTGTGAATCCAGAAAGCTCTCCATTAGCATTGATAGCAATGTATGGTGCTTTAACACGACGTGGTTTCTTACCTACGAAGATAATGTAACGTGGTTCAAGAAAATCAGTTGGTAATTCAATTCCAAGTTCTTGAGCGAGTGAGACAAATAGTTCTTTTTTGTTAGCCATTGTGCTAACCTCCTTAATAATATTTGTAGAGGGTTTAAAGTGATTAGCTCTACCACCACAAGTATAGTTTATCAAAAACGTGTTACCTTGTCAAGAGGTAATTTAAACTTTTTTAAAACTTTTTTCAACAAATTCATCTAAATCTTCTGCAACATCTCCAATATAGACTTTATAGAAGTAGTCATATACTCCAGGTTGTCTTTTTTCTGGTGGAATGTACATACGAAGATTAGGGTTTTTAGCAATCATTGTGGTAATCTCACAGAATTGCTCAAACATATCAGCTCCACGATACCTATTGTAAGGGAACTTAATATGCTTCACACGATACATTCTGCCTTTTAGAACCTCTTTAGGATTCACACATTCAAAGCAGAAATCTTTTACTTTATAGCCTAGCTTGGTCATGACTTCCATGTACATGTTAGCTTGTAGACCATACTTCATCTTAGGCTCTTGTGGTGCTTCACTATAGGTCTTGTAGTCAATAAGAGACACAGTACCATCACCATTATCAATTACAGCATCAACAAATCCAATGAACTCATGACCATTAGGTAATTCAAGCTCAATCTTCTTCTCTGTCTCTACTACCTTGGTGAAATCTACAGTTTCACCTTCTGCAAGATAGCGCTCCATAGCAAGCAAACCTGTGTGTCTAGCTTCATCACTAAATGGTGAGTGTTCATGTACCTTAAGAGTCATTTCCTTAAGCTGTTCTTCTGTGAGTTTTCCATCATGCTGTGCCATTAGTTCCATAGCTGTGTGGAATACTGTACCCCTATCCATGTACTTTGTACGGTCAGGGTCAGGTAATTCCTTATACCCAGCTACATACTTACACCAATGCTCCCAAGGATTCTCTAGGTAAGTATTCACACGAGATACACTAAACTTCATGGATACCCCCACCTAAACCCATACGTTTCTTTAACACAGTTAAGTAGGTGTTCATTGCACTTAGTTGTAGTTCTAATACCCACAGAGGGCAATCTAGTTCAACATCTACCTCACCCATATTATATTTAGTAATAAATGAGTTCAATTTAGCTACACGCTCTTCCAACTGTGCATGCTCTTCTTTAAGTCTTTCTTTGTAATCGCTCATAGTTCCTCCTATTTCTGTGACAACTTAGGTAGAATTTCATCTACAAGAATTGAATAATTAGGTGCTAGAAGGTACTTACTAATATGAATCACAAAAGCTAATATAAGTACCACTATAATTGCAGTTATTAGCTTCTTAAAAGTTCTCATACTGTTATTTATATTCTGTTGTGTAAGAACTTTAGCATAGCCATATCTACTTAAATTATCTGGAACATCACTATAGTCTAACCAACACCAATCAACAATACATTTTTTATAGATTCCAACTAATGCAACTGCCAAAATCACAACTATAATAAACAGAGCAAAGGAAGTTTTACTCAACACAGTATAATAAGTCCACTCTCTCACAAGTTGTTCATAGAGCTGTGGTGTATTGTCTTTGAGAGAGCCAAGTAGTTCAGAGATGCCATCTATAGATACATTCATACCTTTTGCTAATGCTTCTAATAAATTATCCATTATTCACCTCTTCAATTTCAACACCTTTACAATGGAATACCCATCCGAATCCAGCTTCTTCTAAATCCTTTTTTGTGTGAAGAACTCTTAGGTTAATGGCTTCACCAATACCAAAATACCATGTATCAGATACTTCCCCATATAGAAGATACTTAGTAGAGCCTGTGATAGCTTTAATTTTTACTTTATATTTAGGTTCAAAAACTTTGTATCCAATAACCCATGCCATAGCAAATGTCTCTTGGTTATCTCTAGCATATCTAATAACTTCCTCAAGGCTACCCTCAAAATTTCTAGTATCATTTCTAGACCCTAAGATTGCTTCTAGGAGAGTTAGTTCAAAAATTTTACAATAGTCAATGTACTTTGCAACATTTTTAGGTACATATATTTTTTCCACAACTATACCTCCAATTCTTTAGCAAACTGCCAAGCCCATGAAAGAGGAGAATTTTTAATCATCTTCTCTGTTATTTGTGTAGTAGAGTTTTTTGTGTGCTCTATTAGTTTGTCAATAGAGTAGTAGTTATGGTCATCTAAAGCCAATGTACCATTATTATATGCAAGTAATCTCCTATGTCTACCACCCTCAACAGGTATAGCTACATAGTAATGCTTCTCATCTACCTCATAACCATTTACCCAAGCATAAGCAAAATCATTAGAGTTACATTTAGCCCATTTAGCACACTTATAAGCATCTTTACTAAAGGTCTCATTTAAAGATTGACCAAATGTATCAACTGGTTCTAAAGCTCCATAAAGTGATATACCCCTAGCTTTACAGTATTCAATCCACTCACCAATTTCTCTTGGTATCCTTATTGTTATTTTCATGGTTGTTTCCCTTCTTGCAAGTAATGAATGAGAGTATCAAATCGCATACCTATTGAATAATCAGCTCCAGTACGCTGTGTTCTCTCTACATTCAAATCATTCTTGACTGTGGTAAGTTTCTTGTCTAACTCATTCACTCTGTTCATCATCAGAATCAGTGCTAGACTTAGGAACAATAGTAGACACCCACTTACCAGACAGTACAGCTTCAATAACTTTCTTTTCATTCTCTTCTGTGATTAGTCCTTTTCTATCTAGGGCTTTGATTGTCTGCATACGAGTTTTTCCAAGCTGTTTAGCTTTTCTGATAATACGTGCAATGTTTATATCAATAGTAGGTACACCCTCATTGATATACTGCATCATATCTACCTCAAAAATCTCTGACAGTCGCTTAACATTCGTAGCAGACGGTAAGTTATGACCATTCTCCCAACTAGCCACACGAGAGTTATTCTTATAACCTAATCGTTTAGATAGTTGCATTTGTGTCATCTTGTTTGAGAGACGTAGCTCTCTAATTCTTCTTCCTAGTACGCTCACTAATTGTATATCCTCTTGGCTTTCCATTGTAATGCTCAATTAGCACACCAAGCTCCACAATGAACTCCTTAAATTCAGGATACTCTTTAGCTAGTTCTTCTTTATTAGTTGACTTAATTGTAAATTTATTAGGCTCTACAGCCCAACCAGTGCTTCCATTACCATATTTACAGAAGTAGTGTTCTGATGGCAACTTAATGGCATAAGTTTTCTCAACCTCTTTCTCAAGGTAACGTCCACACAGAACAGCCAATCCTAAGCGTTTAACAATATCTTTTACATCATCAGCCTTCTTACCTCGTGCTAAACGGATAAACCAAGGTTGTGATTGTCTTACTTTAGACATAAATACATAGTTAATGTAGCCTAGTGTGCTAATTTTATCATAAATCCCACTAACTTCTAGTGTGTTGAAAAATTTAATCTCTTCTTTGGATAATTCAGGTACTTCTACAGAGAGTGTAGCTCTTTCTTGTTTAGGTATCTCTTCTTCTCCATAATAGGCTTTTACCTTATCCAAATATTCAGTTTTAATTGTTTCCATTTTGCTAGAAATCAACTTGTTTAAGATAAATGGTGAGATACCAATTTCCTTACTTAACTGAGCTTTACTCATAGATTCAAGACTCTTTAATAATTGTTCTTTCATGTCTTGCTCCTTTCTACATATACTAGTTTAACCTATATTCGGATATTTGTCAAGAGGAAATTAGAGAAAATTTAAAAATTTTCCCTTTTATTTTCCATCTTCTTTTAATTGGTCAGTTAAACAAGCGCTACAAGGGGTTACTTCATAGCCCAAGAACATTGCCAATACTTGATTAGCCACACGAGACTGCTCTAAAAAGACAAATTTAACCTTATCATTAGCAATATCTACTTGCCAAGCTTCAAAGGACGTTATCACAGCCACGAGAACGTGTTTTAACAAGCACCAAAGGTCAGGGTTGCCATTATCATTAGCTTGTGATTTAAGTAGCTCCATAGCCCTTCTACGCTGTTCTGTGACTTGCTGTAGGGTCATTGTAATCTGATTCACTTTATCCTTTGTGTCATAGATGGCAATCTTGTCTTCTTCTGTCTGCAAGTCTGGTGTGTCAATATTGTACCAAAACTTAATTTGGTCTTCATATTTACGGATAAGAATTTCAAGATGGTATTCACTAGCACCTAAGTGCATGATATTAGTAATAATATCCTCAGTAATACCAACTGAGCTGTTCTTGTTTACTGTCATGTATTAAACCTCTGTATTCATACCTCACAAAGTAGGTAGATTTAGTCTTATTGAACATGAGGTCATAGAAGGCATAGGCTTTCTCATAAGTGAGAAACAAATGCTCTTCTACTAATTCCCCATCAAAGTATTCATCAACTGCGTACATACTCTCTAAAACCATTTCTGATAATGAACTCAGCCAATTCCTTAACCTCTGGTGTGTTAGCTGGATAGTGAATCTGTAACTGACTTCCCCTATCCCCCACAGCGTAGGTAAAGGCTATATTGTGAGATACATAGCGTGTTTTCATGAATGTCACAGCGCTATTGTGCATAACCATAAAGTCTATGTTAGATGGTAGTCTAAAGTTGAGTTTATACATTTCATCAAAACTAGCAAAAATAGTAACATTTTCTCCATAGTGTTTGTTAATGTTTCTAAGCCCCTTTATAAACTTACACATCACATATTCTCTACCCTCTACACCAATCTCATACTTAGGTTCATAATCAATCTGGTTTCTACAGTAGTGCTCTACATCTGCTTGAAAGCACAGTCTATTCTTCTCTCTAAGCTCTTTATAGTCTTCCATAGAGTAACTGTACTTGTCGTATAAGTGCATTAGTGTCCTCCCCAACATGAAGAAACTTCTACATCAGCCACAAGAGGGATAGGCACATCTAACCCTTCGACTATAGGTGGATTCTCCATAATTGATTTTAATTTAGGTATTAGTTCTTCTACATAGTCATCTTTAATCTCAAAGAGAATGGCATCATGCACAGAACCTAGTACATTAAATCTTGTGTGGTCTAGTTCCTCACTGAATACAATCTCAGCTAAAGCACTGGTACACAAGTCAGACCCAAAACCTTGCACTGGTGAGTTAATGGCTTGTCTTTCATCAGCAGAGCGCTTTTTAAAGTCATAGCTATTGATATTATCAAACCATCTCTTACGTCCAATAGGTGACTCAATGTAGCCATGCTGTCTAGCAAACTCTTTACATTCTTCATGCCACACAAGCAATCTAGGATAAGCATTAAAGAAATCAGCACGTATTTTTTCACTATCCTCTTGTGTAAGGTCTAAACCATATCCTTTAGCATAGGCAATAAATGTTTTTGCAACCATTCCATAGAGGAATCCAAAGTTAGCACTCTTGCTTTGAGTACGTCTCCTTTTCTGCTCATCATGGCTTAAGTTACTGGTATCACCAAATAGAAGCTCTGTAGTCTTACTGTGCAAGTCACTACCTGATTGGTAGGCATGTTGCATATTTACATCTCCTGACAACCAACTAGCCACACGAAGCTCTAATTGTGAGTAATCAATTTCTGCTAGTTTCCAACCTGGTCTAGCTTCAATCAAATTACGCACATAGCTGTCTTGAGGGCACTGTTGAAGATTAGGTGAGTTACAAGTAGTTCTACCTGTTCTTGCTGTGATATTAAAACTAGGATAAATCTTACCATCTACTTGTAGGTCTTCCCATGATTCAATAAAGGTAATTAGTTTAGAGATACGTTTATATTCAAGTAAGGTATCCACACAGTCATTGCCTACATAGTTAGATAGTGTATCTACTCCCACAGAAGGAGCACCAGCTTTTGTACGTTCAACTACTTCAAGCCCTTGACCATAACCAATAACCACAGGAAGATAATGCTTAACCATCTTGACTTTACCATCAATGTCATGCTCTTTCTTGTGTGCATTGGCTTCTTTACGTTCCTTGAACTCAGCAATAACTTTACCATTGTTATCCACAATAGCATAGGTATTAGGCAATCTCTCACCTTGTTCATCATATACTGGTTCATCTTTTGGTGCAAATAGAATACTTGCTACTTGTGCATTAGAGTTCCAGTTTATATCCCCATAGGTCAAAAGTTTTTCTATGTAAGGTCTAAGCTCTGCTTCTAGCTTCTCAAGTACCTCATGCCTTCTAGGACTAATAGGTACTCCACCTTTTTCAACCTCATAGTATGCTTTATAAGCTCTCATCTCATGCTTAAATACCTTAAGCAAGTCATATCGTGCAATTTTCTTTTGAAAAATCTTAAGGAGCTTCATAGGATACAGTACATCATCAAGACCATAGGCTTTGAACTGCTCTGTAATTGTACCAGTTTTAGCTTCTTTGGCAATATCATACTTAACATGGAAATACTTCTCTGTGAGGGGTTTAAGACCTAACTCTTCTTCTCCACAAACGTGAGCAAGCACAAGAGTATCTAGCCATAGGTTTAAAGATATACCAGTCTTAACATAAAGGAATAGTAAGTCAAATTTACCATTATGGGTAACTAATTTACATTCCTTAAGCTTTTTCATCAAGGATGTCTGTCTCTTCTTACCTAGCTTATCCCAGTTAAAGAACTTACGAGTATATGCTTGTCTCTCTGTGTGTGTGAATCCTAACTGAATTGAGGTAATATTATGTCTATGTCTATCAAGACCTTTAGTTTCAATATCCAAGCATACTGGTTTTGAGGTATCTATTGTATTTAACATTCATTCCACCCCAATCCAACTAACAAATCTTCTACATAACCATTATAGAATCCTACCATGTCTCTTCCACAGTAGACCATCACAGAACCGTGCTGTGTGAGCATTAGTTTTGTAACCATTCTATCTTCATCTAGCAATAGTACCTCAGTATACTCTAGCCCTAGACTACCACTACTTTTCGTTGGTTTTATTGATATAAGTACCATATCATACCCCCAACTCATAGGCTCTCTGTAGATACTTAAGAGCTTGGTGCTTACGTCTTAAACGTCTAATATCTCTATTCTCTTCTTGTCGTGTAAATCTTTTAGTAGTTTCAGGACAATGTTTACCTTCCCATCTATCAAAAATATCATTTACATCATACTTTCGATATTTCTTCCTAGTGATATGTTCCTTATTTACCATAAACCATTCAAGATAATCTATCTCAGATTCTTCCAAAAAGTCAAAATACCTTAAACAATACAACGGAGGTAATGCCCCATACCTTAAATTTTTAAGTATGCTTGACGATTTTACAATACCTTCCATATATTTATTTGTATAGGCATGAGCTGAAATATCTCTATCTTGTAAAACAGTATCAAATAATTCCAAAAATACTTTTACTTCATTTGGATAGTATTCATTGTTATATACATCATATAGCCAAGGTAATTCTTGGTATGTTCCATCATTCATCTTCAAACCCTCCTAACGTGGAAAGTTCTACCTCTGGCTCTTCATAAGCACTTTCTCCCTTACGAGAGTAGACCTTACAACCCATGTTATCATCTACCACAAGGTCGTATACATCTCCTGATTTATGATTACGAAAGTATGTAGTCATTCTACTTGAGTTGTTTGTCTTACGTTGTAGAAGAATCATAGACTCATACCAACCTTCAATAAAGGCTGAACCATACATATCTGAGGTTTGAATCTTAGCTCCTCTTTCAAGTTTTCTACTGTGGTGAATCAACATCACAGCACAACCTGTCTTCTTAGATAGCTTAGAAAGCATTTCTAAACGCTCTACAATATCTTGGTGACGGTTAATATCTCCATTACCAAACAAGAGGTACATAGGGTCAATAATAAGTAGCTTGATTCCTAAGTCTCTAATATCTGATTCTAAGCGATAAATCTGCTCCATTGTGATATTATCATCTACAAAGTAAATCGGAGGAGGTGTTTCACAACCAGTCACAGCATAGATTTTATGTTGCTCCATGGACAAGTTATTCTCACCTTGGATAATCAACACAGCACCTTGCTTAACCTCTCTACCATCAAAAGGTTTACCTGTAGCCACAGCACAAGCTAAGTTAAGGGCAAAGGTTGACTTGAATGACTTAGAAGGCGCTCCAATTACACCAACAGAGCCATTCTCCCAAAAATCTTCAATGAGCCAAAAGTCTGTAGGGTCAAAAGGTTGAATCTCATCAACTCTGACAATATTAAACCTACGCTTTTTCTTTTCTCCCTTTTGTGTAATGCTTGTTATAGACTTGGCTTCTTGCTCTTCAAGGGTAACTTTCTTAGTCAGGCTTGTGACAACCTCAACCTCTTCTTCGCCCTCTCCAGTCTCAATAGCTTCTGCTTTAGCAAAGGCTCTGTGAACCTCAGCGTCTACTGTTTCTTCTGTGAACTTAGCCATTTCTCCAGGAGCATTTAGAAGCACAAACTTAACTTCTTCCTTGCTTGCTCCATTAGCTATCATCTTCTGTTCTAACTTCCAAGCCCATTCTGACCTATCTACAGCTAGTCTATGTGTGAACTCTTTGATAGCTTGGTATTCTTCAAGCACAGCGTCTAAATCAGCATTAATTTCTTCAATCGCTTCATCACTAACTACTGTTCTTGTAGAAATATCAACATCTTCTAGGAATTTAACAAAGTCACGCTTACGATACACCGTACCATCACCCTGCATACCACTAACCTTAAAGTCTGTAGCATACTTATGATTCACAGTACCAGGAATACGGTAAAGGTGTACAATATCCACACCGCAAGGGTCAAAATCATACTTTTTAACAAGCTTTCTACACAGAATCTCATGCTCCTGTGGATTGACCTTATTATCTAATACCCATACCCCTTGATATTTGTTAGGGCTTGTTTCCCAATAATAGCTAGGAGGTAGGTCTGTAGGAATAGGCGCTCCATCAATGTCTTGTGCAATGATATAAGTATCTTGTGCATTAGTCTTCTTACGCTCTTGTCCACCAGTAGGTGTGAATGATAAGTATAGGTCATACTTATCTCTTAGAGCTTTAACTTGTGAGCCAATATTCTTAATATAATGTTTAGCTTGCTCAAAATCTCTGCTGAATCTATCCTCAAACTCTGGGTCTTCCTTAGCTTTACGCTCTAGGTAGTATTTCTTATTCACACCAAAGTTCACAAGGTCTTTTTCCCCAAAGTTACGTTGTAGGAGTTCAATAAACTTATTCTTAGGCATAAATCTCTCCTTGTACAAAGTAACCATCTGTAGGGTCAGCATCTTCTGGCATTGAAGCCCTTATAGACTGTCGTTCATAATAGTTAAATGCTTGCCACACAGGCTCTAATGTTCTCTTCACAGATATAGAAGGGTCTAACTTATGCAACAGATTCTTGATAACCTTACTGCTTTTTTGTCTTAGGTATTTTGTGAAATATGAAACCATAGATTTAAACTTCCCCAAAGAAGACTTAACATTTTCAGTCTCCACAGCAGAACTAATAACCTCTTCTGGATTTACCTCTTCCCCAAGGTATTCTACAGAAAGTTCAATCAGTTTCTTTGGGTCATGCTTTTCAGTAATTTCTTTAAGCAACCCTAACTCTTTAAGCAAGTTAAAGTTATTGATATACGTTCTGTAATTTACATTTCCCATACATTCCATTACAGTGTGAATATCATACTCAATAAATCTATACTTTCCACTTGCATAATAGTTTGACCACAGATAAGCCAAGAGTTGAACTGCTCTAAATGGTAGCTTCCAATCTGATAACCAATTAGTATTCACAGAAATATAACAATTATCTTTTGTGTACTCACGATACAAAGCTGGGTCAGTGATTAGTGTACGCTTACAGAAAAAGTCATCAGTTTTATTACTGAATCGTGTATCTTCCACACGCTTAACCAATCCTAACTTCACAAGACGAGTAATTGAGTTAGAAATGGTTTGTGAAGAGCACCCAAAAATATCTACAAGTTGCTGGTTAGTGTAGTGAGAAAACACAGCACTCTTATCCTCTTGGGCAAAACCACACAGAAAGCTGTACAAGAAAATATCTGATAGATTCTTTAATTCTTCATGTTGAAACATTCTAAGTGGAACTTTAAAATACATTAAGTAACCTCTCATTCGTTAATTGATAAACCTAGTATAGCACAATCACACACAGAAAGCAATACCTAACCTTAAAATTTTTATATTGTACCCAAAAAATGTTTGTAGCTTGTCTACGAACATTTTGCTTGGTTCATCCTTTAGTCTTTTAATTCCTAGAATATGTAATCTTTTATCACTAATATAACTATTATATATTATAAAGCTATATTCTATAACCATCAAAAGCTTACATAATCTATATTTAACTTTGTGTATTTTTGGCTTGCATTATAATTCTATGTGTGCTATACTATATGTAAATACATGAGTAACCTTAAAAGGACAGCAAATCGGCTGTCCTTTTTTGTTTATTTAACCCATTGATAAATCTTACCTTCAAGAATATAATTTAATTGCCACACGTTTGTGAACTCAGCTCCTAGGCTATATGCTAGGTCTAAGCAATCTAGTAAGTCTTCTTCTTCATAACCTTCTGCAATATAACGGTTAAAGATTGTGATAGGGTGCATAAATTGAGATTTACACATTTCTGTAAGGTAGTCTTCTGCTTTAGCATACCCTTTACCTCTTTCCCATAGGCTAGGTCTTTGCTCTCCAAATTTAGGAGGAAAGTTAGTAAAGTCTGTTGTGCGTGTGATTGTTGGCTTTGGTTTTGGTGGTACATATTTAGCTACATACTTCCATTTGCTTGTGTCTTGCTTCTGTGCCCATTCAATGAACTTGATTAGACCTTGTGTGTTATATTTATAGGCATCTAGATTGATAAATTCATCAGTGGTATGCTCGTGCATATAACTAGCTGATACATTCACAATAGGCTTGTCTAAATGAGGACCCAGCACTGCTACGTCTGTGTATGAACCTGTAGCCATTGTGTAGGTCTTTCGTAATTCATCAAAGATTTCCTTGTGTGATTCTGGGTCAAAGTCATACGTTACCATTTCATGCCAAGAACGCTCATGAACCCCTCGGTCAATTTGGATGAGCATAGAAGCCATTTTTAGCCCCTCTAACGCATTTTCTTCTACTGCCTTACGAGAACCCACACAACCTACTTCTTCGTCTGTAGTGAAGAGAATATGAGGTCTGATACCTGTCTCAAGAATATCTAGGATAGTTTTAACTCCCACACGGTCATCAGCACCTAAACATTGAATACTAGACTTGCACTCAGGAGACAATAAGATATAGCGCTCTGTGACTAGAATATCTTCCTCTTCTGGTGTACGGTCTTTTTCTGTGCTTGTAGTTGTGCTAGTTTGATAGTAAGTACCAGAACTATAACCAGAGTTCTTGCGTTTTGTGTTGATTGTGTCTAAATGAGCTACAAGACAAGGCTGATTCTCTTCTGTGCTAATTGCTTGAATCATGTAGTCTGTTACCTTAATCTGATAACCATAGTCAGCTAGGACTTCTGGTAGCCATGCAAGCATTTCTGATTGTGTTTTAGTTAATACGTCAATAAATGTGTAAGTCATAATTATTCTCCTTTATGCCAATTCTCTTAGCTCTTGTGCTAGTAATGGTAGTTCTTCTTTTTCTTGTTCTTTTTGTGGTGTAAGTGGAATGCCTTTAAAATAAATATATTTATCTTCAATAGTTCTATATTCGGTAGGATTTAGGTATGCTCCTAGAGTATGTCTTAGACTTACGTTTGTTTCTACATAATTTTTAATATTATCATACCCAAAATCTCTAAATAGCTCTGCTGTTCCTAACTTAGTGTAGTCATTTCTTGCTTGATTAGCCCAAAAGTTGATGTGGTTATTGTTCTTATCACGGTAAGTGTCACAAGCAATATCCATACCTTCAATTCTATTAAATTCATCTACTCTCTTGTTAAAGAAGATACACAATAGAACAGTAGTAAATTCATAGCAAGCTTTTGCTCGTGTTCCATTAAAATCAGCATACGTTCCAGCGTGGGCAATATCATCATCTTTACGCAAGAAATAAGTACGCATAGCAGGGAATAGCTCATATCCTCTTTCTCTCGTATATCCTACAGAATAACCCTTAAGATACTCAAAGCCAAAATGTCTTAATACAAGGTGTGTATCAGCACCAGCTCCGCTATCTGACTTGTTACAGCTATCATTAAATGCCCATTTATCCACAATAGCAGGTATTTTAAAATCTTCCTTATCTACCCATAAATCCCTTGCTCTAAATGTTGAACTTTGTAATGTTGAGAAATTAGTAGTATTCCAATCTTGCCACCAATTTTTTACTTCTCCAAAGTGACGGATTTCTTCGTCTGTGTAGTCAATACCAGCCTTTTTAAGTTGTTTTGCTAATTTAGGGGCATTTTTTGATTCATCTAAATCAAGCACAAAATAGTCTTTTACCATACTAGCATAAGTTACTTTTACAAGGTTTGGGTTAATTTCTTGAATCTTACTATCAAAGCTCTTAGCAATAAATTTGTGATATTTTGGTAAAACAGCACGCTTGTCTTCATCTTCAATATAATCTTTTTTTAGGCTTCGCATTAGTAAGTATGAAAATACTTTAGGAAATTTCCTTAGACTGTGGTGTGAAATAAACCCTTCAAGGTTTTGCATGCTGTTTACAGTCTCTTGGTAATTAGCCCCCTCATCCTTCTTACGATAAATTAGTAAATCTAATACTTTGGAAAGCTCTTCTCTGTGGTCTTCATACCATTTTTCAGGATATTTTAAGAGTGTACGTTCTTTATCCAATCCTACAAGCACAAGAGGTAGAGGGCTAGTTAGGTACATATCTTTAAACTGATAACCACTCACAAAAAATCCTTGATACTCTCTTAGTTTATCCACTAAATCCCATTGACGGATAATTTCAAGAAATTCTGTTTGATTATTAAGTGTATCTACAGCTTTTTCAAAGTCATCTGTGTATCCTTCAATGTCTGCTGGCTCTTCAATCTGTGCAAGCTTTTCAGCAAGTTCTTTATTTGTTTTTACTTCTTCCACAATAACCTCAAATTCTTTTTTTGATAGCATTGATTTTCTGAATGTTTCCATATTTTCTTTATTTACTGATGTCATTTTCATTTTTCCAATTCCTTTACAAAATACATAATTCTTTCACACCGATAAGTTCCCCATGCTTATAGAATTTTCTACCTGTGATATAAATCTTATCTGTGTATCCTAGCTCTTTCAAGCACTCTGCTGTTATCTTAGATACAATAATACCATCATACTTGTTCAGCAATTCTTGCATTTTCCGTTCTGTGATATTGCTAGTATAAAAGAGTTTAGTCAACTTGATTCCTTCGATTTTTCGTTGTCGTCTCAATGTAACCTCAGCCCTCAAAGGCTCTTCCGTCTCACAAGGCTTTATAGTGGTTACAACATTTCCGAACCTATCAACAATATAAATGTCATGTCCTGTTAAGTTTGCAAGCATTATACATACCACCCTCTAGGAAGTATAACTCTGTCTATATCTATATTTTCATACCTATCCTTATTATAATCATATATTTGTATATACCCACTATTCAAGTATCTTATAAAATCTACTTTATAGTCAATATTTTTTATAGATATTTTTTGACCTTGTTCAAGTATATAATGAGAAGGAATAAGTTCAAATAGTTCTCTATCTACATCATACCAATCAGATTTATGTAGTAACTCTACTAACAATTTACCCTCATCATTATACCCAAGAACCCTAAATGGTCTGTGGTAACTTGTAATTCTATATCTATGTGAAGTACACCACACAATGTCGCCCTTTTTAAACATAAAATTTATCCTTAATACTTTCTATTTCTTGGATTTTGTAGTTTTTAACCAAACCTTCTAAATCTTTACATTTTATATAACAAGAATCATAATAACATACAAAAATTAGTGTTTCTCCTGTTTTATTATGAATAAGTACATCACCAGGTTTTAACATCCCATTAGGTGGTACAAGCTCAAAAAGATTTATATCAACATTAAATGATTCCTTACTATCCAAAGTCATTACCCTAAATGTGTTTGAATTAATGTATACAACCTTACACGGTCTATGATAGAATGTAACACTATACCTATCAGTCGTAGACCAAACAATATCGCCTTCTTTAAACATAGAAACCCTTCTTCCTTACTAACTTAAATAGAGTTAAGTTTGCATGTTTTCTCTGACCTGAGGATTCTGTTCCATCAGCATACTTTAAAATCTTAACGTACCCATAATTGGAATTATCCTTATCAATTTCTACAACTTGACAAATTAAGCCTTTGTCATAGATTAGTATATCTTTAGTTAGCTCAACTATATCTCCTATATCAAACATAGAATACCTCCTTTTCTAATAAGTCAACATAAGTACAATCCTTATAGGTAATATATCTATCTTTTGTTTTTGTGTCTTCAATTATAGCTAAATCCCTATCAAGCCTGGTAACTTTTAGAATTGTTCCCTTTTTAAGTTCTCTCATGTTTCTATTTACTATCACATATTGCCCAAGTTTTAACCTCATTTCAGACCTCTCAGAACTCTATCAACTTGCCTGTACTTAACAGCAAAGGGCAAATTCAAGGCTTTCTGTAAATCCTTACCAAGCAAGAATGGGGGTTCCTCTTTGTGTTCATAACTGTATAGGACAAAAATTTCAATTAGGAATGTATCCAATACTTCAACATTCACACGCTTATTTTTTGCTGTTTGCCAAGCATTTTTCAATGTCCTCTTATCCATTCTTTAAACCTCTGCTACATTAAAGCTGTCAATTTCCCCACGCTCTATCGCTGGGTAAACCTCATAAATGCCATTATTAGCGATAAAATTGTTTTTAGATAGATAAGTTACTTTAGCATTAGGGAAAACCATAATGAGACCTTCCCTAACACAAGTTAAAGTGTTACCTAGTATAGTTACCTTTGTTCCGTTCTTTGCTGTGTATTCTCTCATTTTAATGCCCTCCTAGTCTGTAATATACATGAATTGTAAGGCTGTGACAACCACAAGCCCACAAAATATTGTAAGTGAAAAGGTGTAATTCAAGTTAGCTAATACCCCATAACCTAAGAAAGAAGGCAAAGCCATAAATTTTAATAGTTTCATCTTTTTAATTTTCATTTTATAATACCTCTTTATCTAGCATAGCCCTAGAAGGCTCTCACAAGCCCCCTACAGCGTTTTAATATGTTTCCCCTACTCTCATAGTCTCCCACTCTTTAACGTCAACAGGGAAGATTATAGGGGCTTTTGTGTCTTCATCATATACTACAATAAAGTGACCTTGACTGTTCCAGAACTTACCTAAAATAGTACCATCATGTAAATCAGTACGCAACTTGCTTTCTTGGCTTGTTGGGCTTTCTGTTTGTGCTGTTTTAGGTTCATTATTTCTTTGAGTTCCCAAAATGTAACCCCCAAAACTCATCCAAAAGAAGATAAAAATCATAAAGATGATTGTAGCATATTTTAATAATTTCAGTTCTTTCATTTTCCTATTATTTCTTTTTGTGTTAGTTTATATTGTTTATATAGTTCTTTTAATTTCTTAAATCCCAAGGGGGAATTTTACCCCCTTATACTCCTACCATTTGGTTAAGCCATTCCATGAAATTGGCTTCTTTTGTGATATTGTCATCCCAATCCTCAAAGGCTTCTAAATAAGTGCTATTTGTGATAAATTTGATACGCTTATTCTTGTACCCTTCTATAGTCTTAATGCTAACACTTACTAGATAATTCAAGCCTTCCATCTGGTTAAATTCTAATAATTCAACCCTTGTAACCTTATAAGATTCCAATACCTCACTACTTTGTAAATATTCTACTATGGCATTAAGTGTATAAACATTTGTCATCTTTTTACTCCTCATCTTCTTCTAGGTGGTCATGAATACAGTCACAACAGTATAGATAACCATCAGCGCCCTCTTCTGCATCTTCAGCTAGATAAACATTGTAACAATCATCACAACAAAAGGTTTCATCTTCTGACACAAGTTCGCCATCATCTGTAAATGTATAACCAGCATTAAAAGCACAGTTATCACAACAGAATAAACATCCGTTACTTGCTTCTGTAAATCTTCCATTAGTGCTAAAATTTATACTACAATGTTCACAATAATATACATAATTATCGTCCTCATAGTCATCTATATTTTCACAGAAAGTTATATCGTCATCATATCCTAAAATGTATCTTCCAAGGTTTGGGCTATAATAACACTCATTATCTTCATAAACATAAGATACTTTAATTTCATCAAGATAAAGGGGTTCAAAGTCTCCGCTTGTATAATGTTTGTATTGATTGCTTGCCATGTTTGACCAAAAACCTTGTTCATTTTCCCATTTTATAAGTCTATCTTTAAATAGTTTAAAGTCTCCTAATTTAAGCCCAAACGCTACACAAAGAGCAATCTGTGGGGCTAGGTAGAATCCATGCCCTTGGGGGCTATATAAGTCAGCAAGAGCATAAACCCCATTCGCTTCTAGATAGTAGAATCTTGCACAAGGGTCATCAAATTCATCATAAATATAACAGTAACGGGATTCTTCTAAAGTATTTAGAATTTCGCTAGTATATTTCCCTGCTTCTCCTTTTGAATTACATGAGCCATCAAAAGCCCATGAATCCTGTTCGCTGTAGTCTGGTAATTCATCAGAAAAATCAAAAGTAAAAGCTTCTTCTTTTTCATTGTTAAAAACTGCTATCAAAAGCTCTTGAAATGCTTGTACTTCTTCTACTGTAAAATCTTTACAAGCTTTTTGAAGTTGTTTAGTAAGTTTAGGAGCGTTTTCTTCAATGTTATAATTAAATGGATTGTAGTAGGTTTCTACAATTTCCTTGTATGTTTTTACTAATTTCATTTTATTACCTCTTAATTCATAGCCTATAGGCTATTTCCTGATGATTTTATATTGAATGAGTATAAAGTGCTATAATCGTCTTATCTTACCTTGTATAGCTTCCAAGGCTTGAAAATTGTTTATTTTTCGTCTGGTCTGCTTTTTGCAATGAGATAACCAGGACTAGAAAAGTTTACTTTTGCTATAGAAAAGGCTTTTGACCAGTATATCAAGGCTATTCTGTTTGTAGCATATTAGACGCTTATAACCTCCTAACCCTTGCAAGTTAGGCGCTAGGCTTGTACCTAGAAGGCTTTAGATGAAATCTTTAGTAGTTAGTTGAGTATATCCACGTTTTAGGTATCTATCTCTTAAATCTCTAACCTGTTTTTGTGTCATTCTTTCCATAACCCTATACTCTGCTCTATTAAGGTTTACTACTGTACTGTTAGACTGACCGAACACGAAAGTTTCATTTTCAATATCTACCATCACAAACAGACAATAACCATATTTAGAGTATCTAGATGTATACAATTCAGTGTTATTATAGTCAAATTTAGGTGTTTTCATGATTTTTCTCCTTTTTGCCTTTAGGCTTGTTTTATTTTATGTATTTATTATAAACTATTTTAGTTTATTTGTCAAGAGATAAGTTAGAATAATTTAGAATATTTTAGTTAATAAATCAACGTTTCTAGACTATTTCTGTTACCTTTTAACTATAACCATTATATCATTAAGGGATAGGCTTGTCAAGGATTTTTTGCGATAATTTGCGATATTTTATAGAAATTTTATTTAGTATATTTAAGTAGAATTTTAGTATAGTAATTTAGGGAATTTTTAAAGATAGGATAATGAGAGTAAAGCATAGAGAGACAAGGGAAAAGGGTGTATAGGATTGTAAGATAGTAGCTTAAACAAGTTGAGAATTTACGTTTTTATTTGGGTGTTTTATGTATGGTTTTGGTGGTAAAGTATATTTGACATTTTTATAAAAGCACTATAAATTAAACAAAATCAAGCCAAGTCAAGCTAAATCAATGCAAGGATAAAAGGGGCAAGGGTAGAGTGATTAAAATTTAATATAATAATAGGGTCGATTAAAAAATGGAACTGGGAGAGAGGGCTTCGTTCTCTCCATTCACCAATAAAAATTCACCTTCAAAAACATGTTACCTCCTAACCCAATTAAAAAATAAGCTCCTAACAAGCCTATCCCAATTCCCCTATTCACCTATAACCTAAATCATTCAAAAACATGCTAGCCCATTACAATATTCTACTTTAACGCATAATAAAAGACCATAGGTGATTCCTACAGTCGTTTAAGTGTTATCTGTTGTTCTTTAAAGTATTCTAGGGTTACACTCCTCTTATGGCTAGGCTTCTTGGCATAGTATTCTACAGAATTAAGGACTATTGAGTATAGCATATCATAAGGGTCAAACCCTACTTCATTGGCTATTGTGTGTATGTAATGGGTCATCTTAGGTGCTGTTGTATGAAACATACCCATGTATGACTTATAGTTAAGGTTCATGGATTCTAGCTTGTGTGATACCAATACACCATACTTCTTAAGGAGCATTGTGGTTCTCTGTTGAATGTTATTTATGTACTGTGGAGCTTTTCCACTCTCTTGTGCTATGTAGTCTGAGAGGAGCTTAGAATAGGCTTCATATACTAAGGAATAGCTACCTCTGTGTTCATAAATGTAATCTCCTACCATGACTCCACTAGGAATTGTTTTACCTGTGAGAATAGGAATTAGCTTTGTGTATCTACTTTCTTTTGACAACCATTCATAGAACTCTTGTGGAAGTATACTAGGAGTTAGTAAAAGGGGTTCTATGGTGTTATTGTATAAATTATACACAGTAGAGTAGAACCAATTAGCAAAGTCTTGGTCTTTCAGTACAGGGAGTAAATAGTCTACAATAAGCCTTGATTTCTTGTGTGGGGTATGAAAGGAATTAGATAACTCACAAAGCTCTTCTGTGGAAAGGTTAAGCTCTTCACACAGTCCTTTAGCTCCTCCAAATAGCTTGCTTACTGTGTACATTGGTCTTTCACGATAGGTTAGCTGATGCACAGATACTTTATATCGAGATTTTATGAAATGCTTAATTTGTCTTTTTAGGTCTTGGTCAACGAGTTCTTTATCTTCAAATTGAATAGCGAGTGTGTATTCTTCCTTGGTAGCAAAGGTCACACCTCTACTCTTTTTATCATGGTTAAAATGCCAAATGATTTTTGTATTCATGTTTATCCTCACAGAATAGTATAGCACAGTCAAAGCCGAAAAGCAAGGGGTAATTGTAAATTATTCTATTTATTCTTTTGTGCGATACGTGGGTTATGTAATCATTTGATGGTAATACAAGGTTATTAAATTATATATTATATATTCTAGTATATAGTATATGTGAGCTATCTCATTTTATTCTACACAGATATTAAGGTAATATGCAATGTTTTGATGGTTATAGAATAAAGCTTTAATATATATTATATATAATACTAATTCTTAGAATTATAGTATAAGTTTTATACTAGCGATAAAAAGATACATATTCGTTTTAGACAAGACCAAGCAAAATGTCCGCAAACAAGTTGCAAACATTTTTTGGGAACAATATAATTTTCACAGACGAGTGTTGACATAAATGTATTTGTGTGTTATAATTTATACATGGTTAAGATTTTATCTCTTGACCTTTCGACAAAGAGTTCTGGCTACTGTGTGATTAGTAATGGTTCTGTGATTGATTATGGTACTATAGCTTCACAGGATAAAGACTTTACGGTGAGAGGTCAATACATGGCAGAATTTGTGAGATTGCTCTGTGAGAAGTATGGAAAGTTTGACAAAGTAGTGATTGAAGAGCTTAAAGTAATCTCAAATCAGAAAACACTTGTGATGTTAGCGATTGTACAAGGAATGGTTCTTAGAGAGCTTAATAATACCCTTGTGGAATTTGTATCACCTACTGTGTGGAGAAAGCAATTCTCACTCAATGGCAAACGAGAGGATGCCAAACGAAAGGCTATAGCTCTGTGCACAAGCCTAGGATACAAAGTCAAGAATGATGATGAAGCAGAAGCGATTCTCATTGGACTGTTCACACTTGACAAGTTTGTTTCTGTGTGATATACTAGGTAACGAGATTATAGTTCCATCCCTACATTTGGCGATAATGTAGTGGAATATTTCACTTGGCGAAAATCGTCAAGCCTCCTTTCAGTTTTTCCTACAGAGTTATCCTTTCATCTGTAGGTTTTGTGCGTATGGTGAAGTGGCTTAACACAGTAGTCTGCAAAACTACCATTCGTGGGTTCAAATCCCACTACGCACTTTTGGTTGATAGGTATCACTCTTGTGAATACTAAATGGTGGTTATTCCCACCATACACACTCTTAGCTCAGTTGGATAGAGCATACGCCTTCTAAGCGTAGTGTCACTGGTTCAAGTCCAGTAGGGTGTATTAAATTTTTAGAAAGGTAAAGATAATGGCTAATAAATCAAAATTATACTCTGAAACCATGAGAGAGTTGAGCTTGCTTGATGAAAAGTCACTAGAGCTTTACCAAATGCGTTGGGGTCTAATTGACGTAGACGAAACATTACTCAGCGAAGTTGGCTATGAGGTCTATTCCCAAATTCCTCCTTGCACACCAGTAGCTAGAAATGCAATGTTACAGATTATGGCTTCCTTCGAGGATAGCTATGAGCGTAAAGAGTGGGCTGACCGTATTGAAGGTAAAGCTACACAAACTACAGTCAATGTGAACCATGATACTAAAGATGGTGTTGATGAGCTTAAAAACTACACCAAAGCCAAACTTGACGAGTTGTTTGGAGATATGTAATGGCATCACACAGTCCTAGAGAAGACCTCTTCCAAAAGCATTATGATGAGATAGTATCCTTACTTCAAGCCTTTGTGAACTCCGTTGTAGTGAGTGGAGATTACCTAAGTGCTGAATCTTCCCTAATTGGGTACTTGATTGACATGTATTCCTCTGTGTTCTTAGACGAGATTGATTATATCCTTGATGCGCTTGGTGTGGATTTAGCACCAGAGGAGATAATTGAAATTAGAAACGGTGTGAATACTTCTGCTTTTGCAAGAAGCAACTATGGCAGACTAAAAGAAATCTTAGATGCTCATGCTAGTGACCTTAGAGCCAAATTGATTGATTCTATTGATACTGTGAGCTTTGATGATATTATCAAAGAGTTCAGCAGTAACCTAGAGCGATTGGCTTTGAGTGAAGTCCAAATGGGTATTGAAAAGGCTTCTGTGGAAAGTGCCAAGTTATTTGAGCTTGTTACAGAGAACTCCATTCTCAAGACATGGAACTGTATTGGTGATGCTAATACTTGTCCTACATGCTTGGCAATGAATGGACTGACTATACCTGTGACAGAAAGTTTCTCAGCAGTAGCTCCTTCTGTGGGTATTGTTGAGCAATTAAGCTATACTGGAGGAGATATAGTCTATGCCCATCCAAGATGCAGATGTTGGGTCACTTATTCAAAAGCGTAAGGTACTCTCCAATCGTGAGAAGTTATCTATACTTCTTGACCAAGTAACCCCACAAGACCAACTTAGAGATGCTGTGAAGGGTAAAATCCCTAAACACTTTAAGCGTAACACCATTAGAGAAAGACATGGCTTTGAGAAAGAGCTTGAATATTACAAGTTAGGGTTTACAACAGCCCTTTCTGAGTTTAATTTAGAGCTTTGGTGGTCTCAAGCAGTACAATTCGGTGCTTTCCTAAGTGGTGACTATAAGACTGGTTACTGTGTAGCAACTCCTCGTTATGGTAAGTCATTCTTGTGTGGAATCATGTCTAACCATTTTGCCTATGAAGGTGAAAACTGTTATGCTGTAGGTTCAACACAAGAATATTCTGGTATCATTATCCAACACGCAAGAGAAATCTTGGTAAATGCTCACCCTGATGTTAAGGCTATGCTCTCGTTTGATGAGAAAGACGTAACAGCAGTAGATAAGCGACTTAAACGTGGTCTATCCTCATTCTCTAGTGAGGGTTTCACCTTCCGTAATGGAGGTAAATTGGAGGGTCTTAGTGCTGGTTCTAACTTCACTGACCCATCTAAAATCCACGTCATTGGTCGTGGTGGTAATATGTTTGGAGATGAAGCATCAGATATTTCACCTATAGCCCTTGGTCACATGGGTCGTAGGGAGTTTGAGTCTGATGATGGACGTAAGCTCATTATGTATCTAATCTCTAACCCTCGTTCACTTAACAACTTCTATGACTTCATGACCAATGAGGACTTAGCTGATGATGAGTTTGTTATGTGGCTTGACGTTGTGACAGCCATTGAAGAGGGTAGTATCCGATACACAAAAGAAGAGCTTATGCGTTCACAATTCACCATTACAGAGGATTCTATTCGTGAAAACCTTCTGTGTGAGTTTCCTACAGAGCGTTCAGCGTTCTTTGATTCATCACCTAATGTGCTAGATTCCTTTGACCCTAAATCAGAGGACTATGACTACTTCATTGGTGTGGATAGTGCCTATAAGGGTGCTGACAGTATTCAAGTTACTGTTACTGTGGTAGATAAGCATAATCACTTCACTGTGCTAGATACAAAAGATATTAAGCCTGCTGAGTGGATAGATGGTATAACTGCCATAGAAATTGTTGATAAGATTGTGACTCTAGCTAACAGACTCAATGCCAAAGCTATTGGTATAGATGCTGGTGGAGGAGCACATATCGTTCAACCACTGAAAATGAGAAGACTAGGTGGAAAGCTAAAGTGTCCTGTGTATGACATTAACTTTGGTGGAAAACCTACAGAAATTAAAGTATTGGCAAAAGACCCTAGTGCTGAATATGCCTATAACAGAAGAGCAGAAATGCACCTAATGTTAAGAGGTATGATGGAAGCACAAAGGGTATCATTTGTTAAATCTGTGTGGGATAGTATTAGTCGTCAAATGTCCTTTGTGTCTGAGATTCAGAAGCCAGAGGATAGATTGGTTAAAATACGTCCTAAATCAGAAATTAAGAAATTGTTAAAACACTCTCCTGATGAATTGGATAGTGTGTTGCTATCATTACATGTAGCTGAGTTATTCTACCTTGGAGGTTCTTAATGAGCTGTGGAAAGTGCAAAAAAGATGACTGTGGTGGCTCTTGTGCAATGGATAGATACTTCAATGCTGAGTATAAAGATAGGCTGATTTTTCAAAGTTCAGGTTTTAGAGGAACTCCAGTAGGAGAGAATCTAGAGGACATTGAAAAACTAGCTCTTGACCTTCCTGATGTTGATTATATCCTAGATAATATTGTGAACTATATGTTTACAAACTATCTAACCACAGAAGACTTCACTAAGGACGAAACACTCAGAAAGTATCTCTATGCACATAACTACAATGGTCAGAGAAACTATGATGTATTAAAACAAGTAGCCAAAGGTTATCGTAAGTATGGCTATTATGGAATCCTAAACACTGGTGAGGGTCTTGTGGGAGTTCACCCTAAAGATATTCTTGCTTGTGTGATTGATTACCCTAAGATGCCTGTGCTTAGACAGACTCTTACATACTTGATTAAAAACAATAATATATATGTTACACCTTATGACCGTAAGACAGGGAATCCTAGAGTAGCTAGTGATTATTCTGAGGATGACATTAAGGAAATCCTCAAAGACCCTGAACGGTTCAAGAATGAGGTAATGGTTGTTACAGAAGACCAATTTGCTTGTGTGAGGTTAGATACTTCCCAAGTATTCTGTATGTCTCCATTGCTTAAAGACCGTAAGCGTGTTGAACTTATCCTCAATATCTTGAATCGTATGAACTATGATATTTCTAGAAATGGTATTGGTACGATTGCTTTGCAAGCTAAGGATACCCTAGAAGAGCAGATTGAGGAAAGTGTAGAGCAAGGTACGTCCTTCGGAAGTGGTGATTTACTTGATATGGGTAGACAAGCCAAAGAAGAGCGTAACAAGAAGATTGTGGAAGATATGAATGCTTTTGCAGAAAAACTCTCTGAGACAGAGTTCAATGATGCCATTGTGTATTCAGGTAACTTCCAAAACCTTGAGCAACTTGAGCGTGATACCAAAGCTACAGATTTCTTGGACTATCTATCGCAATATGTTCCAGCTATTATCTGTCAAATGTTTGGAGTTCCAGCACGTCTCTTTGACCTTAACAAAACTGTGTCTAACATTGGTACTTATAGTATCATTGATAACTCTATGAAGAACACCATTATTCCAATGCGTGACCACTTCATTGGGCAGATTGTTAAGTTGCTCCAAAACGCTACAGGGCTTACAGAGCATATTAAGTTTGACAGTTATGAGTTCACAACCAACTATAACTATAATAACGACATTTATATCCTTGATGTTTATGATAGACTGAAAGGTATTGATGAGAATATGGCAGAAGCTTATTTGAAGAAAAATTTGATTGTGTAGGTAAGAAATGACAAGTAAGATTATGAGTATTGAGGAGCTATCAAAACTCCAAGGTAACTTCCAAGATGCAGTCCAAAGTGATGCTCCTGTGGCTATCCAAACAGCTACAAACTCTGTAGTAAATGGAGATAGCACTAAGATTGGAAGTATTACTCCAAAAGACTATACTGTGACTTTATGGTTGCCTATTGTTGGTCAAGCTCCTGCTGGAGCTGAGATTGTACAAGATGGTAAAGCCTATGTACAAGAGGTCACTGTTAAAGAAAAGTATATTACACCTCGTATTGCTCGTAAGGTTCGTAATTATGCTTCAATCATCTCTATTGCCTTCACAGACTTTAGAGAAGATGGCTCTACAGAAATCTACACACCAGATGATTTATTCAAAATCTATGAAGTGTTTGATGATAACGTGATTGATGCTTGTGAGAAATTGGTAGGAGAGGTTCTAGGTATTCCTGAACACCTTACAGCTTATATCACAGATGTATCACTCATTGAAAACTGTGGAAAAATCTTAAGAGAGAACCCTTCATTTTTTCAAGTTGATTAGTTACCTAGTCCGTTATAACTGGGCATTTACTCAAGGGGCAATTAAGCCACTAGATGAGTATAAAGGTCTAGCTTATGAGGATATGGTAGTAGTTGAGCTTGATGATGTAGAAGAAATGGCTCTCACTCTGTGTAAAGAATACAATATGGACTATGGTTATGTTCTTGATAGAATGTACTACCCTGATGTCACTGTGATTTATGCTAAGTTGGCTAACGAGAAAGCCTTCACAAGTTATAATGATTACTTAAACCTAGATGAACAAAGTCAAGGTAAGTATGTGACAGATTATGGTAAGCCTAAGCCTTATGTATATCAAATCCTATCTGTGGATAAGCAGAGAGCAAATATTGAAGACAAAAAAGACGGACTTAGAAACATGTACCGTCATGGAGGAAAACTAGATGACTAACCTTATTTCAGACGTACTTGGTTTCTTAGATGAGAAACGTAGCAAGATTACTCCTGAATATGTACGTTCTGGTAAACCTGTATATACTCTACGCAAGTATGCAGAGATTACAGACCTTGATGCAGAAGTGCTAATCAACGGTGGAGAGATGAACGTTACGCAAAAGATTCCTACAATCGGTGCTAACGGTAATATGCTTCGTACACCTCGTACTTCTTACGCTGTGAACGTAGATGTAGCCTTTGACAATCGTGTGAAAGTAGCTACAGAAACACTAGAAGATGGCTCTACTGAAAAAGTTTATACCTTTGTGGTTGACCAACGTGCCTTGATGGAGCAATCATCAGGACATATCTATGCTAACTATGTTATTGGTTATGTAGTAGGTAATGGAGCACCAACTGGTAAGAAACCTAAACCAGAGGTTCGTGGAGTTATCCATATCAAGGAAGATGAGTTCATTAACGACTTTGATACTACCTTTGATACACAAGCAATGGAAGACATTATGGACATTATCAACAAGTATAAACTTGAACATGGTACTGCAAAAGTAATTTCTAACATTGAGTTCTAACTAAAAGTCATGAGAGTTGTCAAACTCTCTTTTTTTGTTATACTATTATTAGAACATTCATGGAAAGGAGCATATACATGGCTACGATTAAAGTTCCAATTATGCACTTAAAGCTAGAAGTTGCTGGTGAGACTAAAGAGTTTAAATCACCATTGGCAGAAACAATTCTAGCACAAGTACGCAAAATTGTAGTTGGGCATGAGCAAATTCAGTATTATGATGTAGAAGCTAACAAGTTCAAATCATTTACTTACTGCTGTGGAGATAAATACTCATTCGACTACACTGTGGAAGAAGTTAAACTCAAAGATACTGAGTTTGATTGCTATGGTTTCCCTATTACATACGCTGGAGATAAATAATGGAAGTTAAAACAGTAAGTCAAACTTACGAGGAATACCTCCGTGAAGTCCGTGCAAAGCAGTTTGGACGTGAATCTGATGTCATCTCTAAGATTACAGAGGGCACATTAGTTAAGGTGGTAGATAATGAGTAAGTTTAGGGTTGCTCGCTTTCTCCAACGTGATTTAGTAGTTCGTGTAAACTTCTTAAACGAACGTGGTATTATTCAAAATCAACGCAAGTTCTTTGAGTTCTACCCAGATAACAATCAAGAGAGCAATGGTTGGTATTCAACTACTGACCAAGTTCTTCTTGAAAGTATTAAGGAAGCTACAGAACAACTACCTTTCACACCAGAGACAGAAGCAGGTTTGAAGAAAGATGGAGTTCCATACGAGTATTCCTACTGTGCATCTTGTGGTGGCAAGAAAGTGAGAAAATTAAAGTACAATTTGTTTGAGGTTATTGACTAATGCCAGTTAAAACACAGATAGCAGAGAGAATTATGAATGAAATCAATAGTTATATTGAGAAGAAAGATAATCTTGATGCAATGATGAACCTCTCAGCTCACAAGCAAGAGGTAGAACGTCTGTCTGTGGATAAGGTTGATAATTCAGAAGGGTACATGACACTACTATCAGAGGGTTCTGTGCTCTATACAGACGACACCATTCGTTTGTATTTGTGTAAAGGTACACTCAAGAAATGGTATGACAGTATTGATGGTACTTATGAAGGATATGTCTCTACAGGACACAGAGATTTAAACTCTTACCCTGTTAGAGAAGGTTACTTTAGAAAATCAGACCTTAAATTGGTACAAGATGAGAATGGTCGCTATGACCTATTGGTAAAACCCCATGTAAATCTAGAATTGAGCAACATGAAAGACCTTATCTTACAAGATGAGCCTTTTGCCATTTCATCAGAGTTTCTGTGGTATGCTAAAGAGATACAAGACAGTGACATTGAAGAATATGCCAAGCTAGTTGTTTATAACATTGAGCATGGTGGGGATATTGACGTACCAATCACAGACGAAATTGAAATTACAGGGTTCTCCTTTGTGGGGAATCCAGGAAATGCAAAGAGTGGTGGATATGAGCCATCACTATTAGTAAGAAATGAGGAAGAACACTTGAATAAGAAAGAAATTCTAGATAAAGTGCTTGCTCACCTTTCAGCAGAAGTATCTCCAGAAGAAGCAGTTACAGAAGAAGTAGTTGCTACAGAGGAAGTTGCAGAAGTTGAAGAAACAGTAGAAGAAGTCAAAGAAGAAACTACTGTGGAAGGTGATACATTGGCACAAGCTATTGCATCTATTGAAGCGTTGACTACAGAAGTTGAAGCCCTTAAAACAGAAAATGCTGAGTTGAAAGCTAAAGTGGCTGAAAAAGAAGCTAGTGAAAATGCTGTAGATGAGCAACTTGCTAAATTAGCTACATTGTTAGAAAAAGCTAACCCTGTGGTAGAAAAAGCAGAAATCAAAGAAGAACAACCTGTGAACCGTTTTGGACGTGTTCGCTTTGGAGGACAATAAAGTGAGTACAACTAATTTTGATATTTTGTTGGGTGAAGCTATTGACAACTTGTATGAGCGTACTAAAGCCCAACTAGCAACTAAAGAAAACTTCACTAATGAAGATGGTAAAATCCCATTCGGTATCTCTCGTGACTGGTCTAAAGCAGTACCCTCACTAAGAGAAGTTGGTATGGGTGATGAGCTAGTTAATGATATTCTTAAACGTTTTGAGCAATCAAGTTTTGGTTCTTTGAGACAAGCTAAGAACGGTGACTGGATTATCGAAGGCATTACTTGGGGAACAAAAGCACCAGACTTTGCTAATGACAATTCTGATGCCTGCTGTTTTACTGAGAAATTCACTATGCAAGCTACTGGTGATGCTACTCCTGTACGTTACCTATGTTTTAAAGACTGTGAAACTCGTCTTGACCGTTTGATGAAAGACAAGATGCACTTCAAACAAGGAGACCTTATCAATATCTTCCAACGTTTGGGTATGTCTTATGAAGAAGCAGAACAATTCATGGCATGGTACACATTCGCCTTTATCGTTCAACGTCATATTGTTCAAGGTATGTTGAACTTTAGTGGTCAAGGTCTACGTCCATTTGCTGGTGTGGCTGAAATGATGTCTCACCCAGGTGTAACTCCTATTGATGCTTCTGGTTCAGTTATTGGTGCTTTCCGTCAAGTAGCTTGCTACCTAGATGTATTGGATAACCAATCAGCTCGTTACAAAATCTATGTACACCCACTAACTCTTCGTGGAATCAAAGCTGAAATTGTACCTGGTAAAGATGGTAAACTACCTCAAGGCTGGTCTGTGAACGGTGAGTCTATCTCATTCAAAGGTATTCCATTCGGTGTATCTTACCACTTACCTTATGACCTTGAGCAAACAATGACTGGTGAAGCTTATGTAATTGACTTGGCTCGTGTAGAAGCATTGACTCAATACGACTTGTTCGTACCTCAATCTTCAATCCACACAGTTCGTACAGAAGATGTTTCAAAACCAGGGTGTGAAGTAATCTGTGACAAGTATGAAAACTTCGGTTTGGTACACACTAACTCACATATCTCTCACCTTCTTGTGGCAAACATTCCTCTTGAACAAACTTGCCCTGCTGTGGTATTTGAACGTATCCAAGGTCTTCTTACAGGTCTTAACCCATTCCCAATGGCTACAATCCCTGCTAAATAAGGAGATAAGTTATGCAACCAGCTCTTGAGCTAATTAAGATTACTCAAAATCTTCAAGAACGTTGTGGTTGTTTTGACTGTGATGATGGTGCAACTATGCAAAGGTACATGGAGAGCTTTCTCCGTGTCCTTGCTAGATTGCTCTGTTGGACTGATGGTGAATGTTCGACAATACTAAGAGCCTTAAGACATGAAGTAATTCCACTCACGAGTTTTCACCTCTGTGGGTGTGATGCTATGGTGGAGGTTAAGCCTTACTATTGGAAAGGTTTTGACCCCACTACACTTAAGGTGTATATGCACAAGAGAAAAGGTCTTGAGCGTGAAGAGTATGAGCTAGATACAGATAAATGGAATTGGTCTTTTGTAGATGGTACAATCCTTGTGAATGTAACTGATGAGCTAAGTCCTTGCTGTAAATGCTGTGACCCTTGTTCGTGTGAAGCTGAGTATAAACTTGTGCTTGACTATGAAGCAGGTTACACCTCTGAAACTCTACCTGACTGTGTATATGATGCAATGTGTCACTTCCTAAGCATCTTTATTGCCTATCAGAATGACTGTGGTACTTTAGATGAGTGTGCTAATATGGATAGATTGGCTGTAGGAGCTGTGCTCAAGCAGAAATCAGTAGACTATATTGTACGAGAATGGAGGGTAGACCAAACAAGTATTGATAGGTATTATGTAAAGCTCATAAATACATGGGCATTACAAACACTAAGTTCACTATCACTGTGTAAGAGGGTTTACACAGATAATATGTATTTGACCATTGGAAGAAGGAAAGAATGTTAGTAAGATATAATGGTGAATATGCTAGAGAGTCACGCTCTTATGGCTGTTCAAAGTGTGGTACTGGACGTTCAATCAATGGTGTGGAGACTTATAAGACTGTGTATCGTACTTACTATAGTGGTCGTCTTTATATCTTTGAGAAGGGTAAAACCTACCCAGTAGATGATATTCTAGGTAAGTATTTGAAGAACCTTAAATACACAGACAAAGATGGAATCATTCGCAACCAATTTGAGGAAGTTCCAGATAACATGGAGAGTACATACACCAATACGGACAATGAGATGACCCTATAAGGAGGTTATCATGGCTCTCCCTTGGAATAATAAGGAAATCCTTGTGTTAAGACAAGGTACTGCTACTCCCACTTATGATGAGAATAGTAGGCAAGTAATGAAGTGTTTATGGGAAGAAGTGGAGCATTTAAAGTGTGTAGACCACATGCCAACGTCAAGAGGTGCTGAAAGTGATGCTACAACAACGCATAGCTTAGAGACTTCAAGACAGCTAGAAACATTTTATTTTTCATTACATAATCAATCTCATGCTTGTGACTTTGACATTAAGCATGGGTATTATATATTGCAGAGAATTTCTACAAGGTGCAACAGATTTAGTTGCCCAGAAGATGCTGGTTATCTCTTTTGGAAAGTGGTAGCTAGTAGAACGTATGAAATTCTTCCTGGTTGCTGGGACGTGAAATTAACTGGTGAGAGATTGGCTGGACGTGAAAGTGAACAGCTAATGTTAGAGTGTAAACCTTATGTGAAACAATTACAGGGGGTGATTACTCGTGACCACGATTGATATTCATGACTGGAAAGGGATAGAGTTTGCAAAAGAGTTTGTAGATTTTACTGTGACAGGTATGCTAGAAGCCAAGGCTATAGGTTCTGTGAGAACAGGTCGTATGGTTCGCTCAATCAAGATGAGGAAAATCGCTGATGGCTTCTCTGTGTATGCTGATAGAAATGATTATCCTCCAACTAAGAGAGGAAAAGAACGGTACTATGTAAATACCTATATGTTTAAGGGTTACAAGTACAACCCTGCTTTCCCTTTTATCTTTACAGCTTTTGATACTGTAGGTGATAGTGAGAATCTTGTAGATTCAACCAGTGGATTCTATGGCATCTATAAAGCACAAAGACCATCAGGGAGAAGAGGTTCAGGAACAGCTCATTACACTTCCAAGGATACAGCTCCAGGAAGAAATTATCTGTATGCACAGGGAAGTAAGGGCACAGTTAAGATACCAGGGAGATTAGCTAAATGATTAGTGCTGTGTATATCAACATTAAAAAATGGCTACAAATGTATGGTGCTGATGTGCTTGACTACTTCATTCAACCAGACCATATAGATGAGCTAGACCCAAGAAAACGTTATGATAACTTTGACGTACAATTTAACCAACATGTAGGAACGTCTGAGCATTTCCAGCTAAATCAAGGTGTGGAGTTCCCATTCCTAGCCATTGATATTACTTGTGATAATAGTGCAAAGTGTTTCTCTAAGGTATATGTAAACTTCTCTGTGTACTACTCTCCAGTTACACCTCCTACTGGTAAGGTTTGTATTGAAAACACACCAGAAGGTAAACTAGAGTATAGAGAAGAGGTACATTGCCAACTTAAGAATATGTTGGTTCACCAAGTTAAAACACCGAGAGGTATTCAGAGAAAGACATTCGCTCAAGATGTAGCTTCATTAGATGGTTGGTATTTACCAATCCGTGTACAAGTTCAAGACATTGGTTGTCCAGAGGACTTCTCTAATGAGTTAGTAGATGAGGTAGAAATGTTCTCATTCCCTGCAACTCTCTCAATATTCACATGTTTATAAGGAGAAAAGAGATGGCTGTAGAACAACCATTAAACCTTGATGAGTTCTTTATGTCTCGTAATGAGATTGCTAACCGTCATGGTGGAAAATTAGAGCTTCAAGCTATTGCTCGTGTGAGAGAACACATGGTAGATGAAAGCTCAAAAAAGCAAGTTCAGGAAACAGTTAAGCCTATAATTAAGGAAGAAACTGCTCCTGTAAAACCAAATGTAAACCAAGACAAAAAGGAGAAATAGATGTCTAACTGTTTTGTAGATATGTCACACCCTATGTACGGTTACAACACACAAGATAAAGATGCAAAAATCATTGTATCTATCACAGAAGAAATTCGTCCTTGTGTACGTTGGAAAACAAGCAAACAAATTCAGATTCCAGCAGGAACTCTTGTGAGCTATGTCCGTAAAGATGTGCCAGAAGACCAAATCAACTGTAACCCTATTAAGTGTTTGAACACAGGTACTTTGTATGTAAACCCTGCTGATAAGAAGGCTTCTGCTAAGTTCCAAGTTCGTTCTGATGCTGATGACTTTGCATTAGGGTTCAACATGGTATATTTGAAAGTACCTAAAGCTGGTAAATATGAGTTTAAAGCTATTGTATCTGACTTTAAAGATGTAGCTCAAACAAACTCTTATGTGTACACTTACACATTCAACTCATCAGCTCCAGGTTATGTTCTTCGTACTGTGGACTTTGCAGATTCAAGAGTAATGACTCAGACAGGTACAGGTTGGAAACCTACTGACCACGGTGTTGTTGTAACTTATGAGGTAACTTATAAGGGAGATGATGCTCTTACAGGTCACATTGGATTCTCTTCACCAGCTATTGTGAATGACCGTTCTGAGCTTCGTAAGTTCTCTAATGTATTGCTTTCATGTTTGACTTCATTCACACACAACGTCTCTGTACCTGCTACTGATGCTCGTTGCTTTGGTCGTCAATATGATAAAGCTCAAGTTGAGATTACAAAAGAAATTACAGCAACTACTACTTCATGTAATGACTACTGGTTGAATCCACTTCAATCTATGTCTAAGAAAATGACCAGTGGTGTTCCTGTGACAGATAGCTTCACTGTGGAAGAAATCACTGTAGATGGTAAACGTTATGGTTCATTGTTGATTCCTGACCTTTACTATGAAGATTGTAACACAATCACAGTTTCATCAGACCGTTGTGCATGTACTTACTTGTCTAGTATGCCAATGTCTCCAGGTATTGAGCTTGAAGATGATGAGTTCATTGCTATGACACAACAATATCATGGATATGACCGTGGTACTGTGCTTGTAAATCCAATGTACATTGGTGAGAAATTGTTGGTTACTTACAATGGTGAACGTGACGTAGAGTTGATTGTTGCTAATGACAAACGACTTCGTAACACTCACTTCCGTGTTATCCAAGAAGTTGAAAACACTCGTGGAATTAAAGAATACTATGTATTCAACAATGTCCTTATTACTGAAAACTCTCGTGAGTTTGGTACGGAAGGTGAAATTACCTTGTCACTTACATTCACTGTGTCTCGTGATGAAAATGGTAACTTCTATGAAATCCGTAGAAACGTTGAGGACGTAGCGTAATCATAGGAGAAAAGTATGACAATTAGAACCATTAAGGTTGATGTTACAGGTTTAAAGGAAATTGAAAAAGCCCAGAAGTCTGTGTCAGCTCTTAGGGATTCTGTGTTAGACTTTGAGAAGAAACTAAAAAAGATGGGCGGAAAGAATACTTCTCCGCTCTCTTTTAATGTTAACTTGAATCTTAATACAGATAAAGCTCTTAGAGACTTTCTATCCCTTAAAAAACAAATTGAGAATATCCCAATCAATGTCAGAAGCACAAAGGGAAAGACTACAGATTCTAGTGTAATCTCTGTGGATAAAACCCAAGTAACTAGACCCAAAGAGAAAGTAGCCGAATATGTAAAAGTCCGTGACCAAGACTACCAATCATGGAGAAACCTTCATAAAGCTGTTCAAGATGTTACAACCTCTACAATGGGATTGTCATCACAAATGATTAGGCTAGGAGCAGTAAACCCAGCAAAAGGGCTACTCTCTGTGTTTAATAAGGTAAACTCTACTGTGATGGGTATTCAGAATAATATCATGGGCTTAGTAGGGAACAAGGTAACTGGTGCTCTAAGTAATGCTATTCAAGGTACATTAGGTGCTGTGAAGAGTGGTGTTGGTCAGCTTAAAGATGAAGCCAATAACATTGGAGATGCTATGCAGATTTATAGAATCAACATGCAAGCTCTAGGGTTTAATGAAAAAGAGACAAACAAGTCAATTAAACGTCTAGGAGACTATGGTAAGGCTTCTGTGTTTGATGCTACTGACCTCTTAGAACAAGCATCTACTTACACTGCTTATAATAGACGAGATAGTGAGGACATAGTTAGAGCCTATGCTGGGTTACTTGCACAAACTAAAAATCCTGTACAGGGTCTTAAAACTGTAGGTATACAGACTTCACAAATGCTTGCATCAGGTTATCTAAACCAACAAGACTTTAGATTTATCCGTGAGAGATTTTCTGCATTAGGAGCTTCTGCTGTAAATGATGCCTTAACAACTTTGGCTAAGTCTAAGGGTTATAATACCATCATAGATGCTACAAGGCATAAAGCTATTACTGCTGATGAGTTTTTGGATTTAATTAAACAAGTTGGTAATCAAGATAAATTCCAGAACCTAGTTACCTCTATTGTTACACCTAGACAAGCCATTGCAAACTTTAAGGAAACTCTATCTAATCTTCTTGTATTTGATGACATTGATGAAGAAGGTAATGCTAAACCAGGAGCATTTAACAAAGTATATGTAGCTACTCGTGACTTTATCAAAGGTATCACAGAGATTGTGGGTACAGATAAATTTAAAGTATATGTTACTAAACTTGGTGATGCTATTGGAGGAACAATCCAACAAGTAAACCAATTTGGTTCAGCTTGGAAGTTAGCCTTTGGAAGCCAAATACTTAAAGGTATTGAGAAGTTTGCTAGTGACTTTAAAGAAGGTGTAAAAGGTCTTGACGTAGGTAACAGATTCTTCAATATCACAAAAGACATGCTTTCTGTGCTAAATAGTTCAGGTAAAAAGTTTGGAGAGTTTGCTAAGAATATTGTTCACAGTGCATCAGAGTTCTTAAGTAGTATCTCACAATTAACTAAACAAGCTATTGATGCTAATGTACTTAGAGTATTATCTCAGTATGTAGATGTTTATAATAACCTAGCTAAACTAGCTGTGAAGTCAGAAGCCATCAAAGATGTTGTGGCAATTTATGATTATCTTTCTAGTGCTCTTAATAACATTGTTAAATCAGTTAAACCTCAAGAAGTAAAAGGTGTGTTTGGGGCTATAAGGGAATTAGCAGTACAAGTTATTTCTTTTGTGGAAGATGTTGCTACAAAAACCAATCTGATTAGTAGCTTTGCTACTGTGATTAAAACAGCTCTAGAAGCTCTAGCATACGTTGTAAGAGAGGTTAGAGGATTTAACCAAGGAGCATTTAATAAAGCTGTAGACAGCCTTAGAAACGCTCTGGTGGGTATTATAAACCATCTTAAACCTCTTCTAGCAGAACTAGGTAAAGGTATTATTTCTACATTATCATCTTCTAGTGGAGATAGATTCTTCAAAGCTGTGGAGGGGTTCATTAAGGCTGTTACTAATGCTATCAAACAAACTCTTGTGGCTATTGGGGGTTCAGTAGAAGGTGGACTTAAGAAAATTTTAGATTTCCTATCTACAGCTATAGAAATTGCATCAGGTATAGCTACTTTACTTGGAGGTATTGGTAAATATATCCTAGCAGGGTATATTGGTACTAAGTTTGTATCTTGGGCAACTAATATCATCACCTCATTGAAGACTGTGGCTACTGCTATGAGTTCTGTTACTGGAGGGAGATTCAACCCTCTTGGACTTGGAAGTAATTTTAGTAGAGAAAGACTTGCTAGACAAGGTATGTCTTCTTATGATATTGATGTAGCTTATAGTGGTATGTCTAGAGCTAATAAGAATGCTTCTAAAGTACCTCTTTCAAGAACTGCTAGAGCTAAGGCTCTAAAAAGAGCTAACATTACTAACCTTGCTACACTAGGAGCTGATTTAGTTCTTGGGGGAATAAATGGGGCAGTACAAGGCTCTGGTGCTTCTCAAGGTACTAAGGATTTCACCAATGTATTATCAAGTACAGCTTCATGGGCTTTAACTGGTGCAACTATTGGTAGTGCTGTTCCATTCATAGGTACAGGCATTGGTGCTCTAGTAGGAGGTGTTGCAGGTCTTGGTCTAGGTCTGTGGGATAACCATAAAAATGCACAAGATAGAAAACGACTTACAGAAGAAGCTCAAAAAGAAGCTAAGGAACAGTCTAAAGAGGAATACATTCAACAACAAGCCCACCTAAGAGAGATTTCTGAGCAGAACAATCAAATTAGAGATACCTACTTCAAAACAATCACAAAAGATACTTCATTGGTTGATAGTGTGGTTGGAGCTAACTCTACTATTGAAGCTATTAAGAATAACTCTAACACTACTGTGGCAGGAGCTTTATCTCAATTAGGTATTGAGGTAGCTAAAGTTCCACAGAATGTTGATAGTCTTTTTGTGAAGATTGGAGACCAAGTTAAGAGTTGGAAAGAGCTTAAAGAATCTACAGGATATACTGATGAACAGTTACTACAATCACTTCAATTAGCTAAATCAGCTATTGGTGAGAAGTTTGTAGAGCTTGTGAATGAGACTGGTCAAGAGGTTGTAGCTAAGATTCCTACACTTACAAGTGGAGAACAGCACAGACAAAGCTCTAACATAGATACCTTCAAGGGTAAACTAGGAGAGCTAGGTCTTAAACTTCAAGAGGGTAAAGAGCTTATCTTCAAGGACATTTCTTCTGTGGTTGAGCAGTTAACAGCTATACAGAAAGATGGTAGTCTAACTGGAGATGCCAAGAGTAAAGCTATTGATGAAATTCTCAATAAGCTAGGTGTTGATACTACAGAGTTTGTAGGTAAAACCATTGCTGAGAAGATGGATATAGTTACCAAAATCATCAAGGAAGGTGATATACTTGGAGGTTCTTCTGACCATCAGTTTGCTGGTGTGAAACAGAAGATTACAGAGAAGGTAGGTGACTATTCAAAAACTCTAGGTAAAGTAGTAGAGCGTATTGGTAACACAGAATTAGATGGTTACTTAGCTATACTCACTGATGCAGAAACCATAAGCAGTGAAGGTGGAGAAAAAGCTGACATAGGTAAGATTCTAGAGTTTAAGGATAAAGTCTTAGAATACCTTAATAAAGGCTATCTGAAAATAGATGAAGCTAAATCACTGTTTGAGAAAGCAGGTATAAGTAATGTATCTATAGAACAGCTAAAAGATGGTAGTTACAAGTTTAACAAGACTGTCACAGAGTTTGTCAATAAGGGTACTAAGTACATAAATGATGGCTCTACAGGATTGAAAGCAGTTCCTATCTCTGTAGAAGAAAAGCATAACTTGTTTGAAAGTGCAAAAGCCTTAGCTTATGAAATAAATAGGTTTATTGAAAGAGCTATAGGAAAACTAGAGAAAGCCAAAGAAGAAGCCAAGAAAGCTAATGACTACAATGAAGTAGAAGACCTTGTGAATGAGCAAAATCTCTATGAAGGTAGACGTAGTGTAGCACCTTTCTTTACTGGAGGGGTTATACCTGAGTACCACTCAAGTGGTTTACCAGTCGGTATAGATTGGAAGTCTAGAGGTACTGATACTGTGCCTACTATGCTTACTCCTGGTGAGTATGTCCTTCGTAAAAAGGCTGTGGATAGTCTTGGTACTAACTTCCTAAATAACCTTAACAAGTACGGTGTAAATGCCTTGCAAACCATGAATAAATCAACTATAATTAACAATGTATATAACACAAATAATGCCAAAATTAGTCAAAATATTGATAATAAATCTCAATATCTAAATGGTATGTTTGGTGTAGATAAATTGATGAGGTATGTTTAATGTTTGCGTGTGATGAAAATTTCTCAAAGCCCAAACGATATATCCAATTCAATGACCTAGTGTTCCTTGGTAGAAAATCTATTGATGAACAGACAGAGAGTATTAGCTTGCGTGAGAGTAAAACCTCACGCACTTTTACCAATGGGTCTTATGTTGGAAATATTGGGTCTAAATCATTAGTAGATAGTAACTCTATCTCACTTAAAATTGCATTAAGAACTCATAATTGGTCAGAGGAACATATACAAGCACACTATGACTTTATCATTGAACAGCTCTTCACTCCTGGTAAGCTATGGGCTGTGAATACTGGACTACAACTTGTGTGGTGTAATGCCTATGTTACAAGTATTCAGCCTAACAAGGAGTGGATAATCACTGATGATGACTACCTTGTGTTTAAAGTTGAGTTTGATAACCCTGATGGTGTGTGGTATAAGGCTGATGAAGCCAAGACATTCCTAGAGCCTTTTGATAACTGTGACTTCTTAGATATGAAAGCAAGCTGTGTAGCCAAGTCAAGACATTGTTGTAATGGTCTACCTAACTGTAATAATATCTGTGAGTGCTGTGAGCAAGATTGTAAAGATATGGACGATATGATTGACCTATGTACAGCACAAGCCAATGTAGAGTTCATGAATGACTTCTTTGAAGAGTGTAACTCTAAATGGAGAATAGTCTATAACTGTTCAAAAGGTAAATGCAATCAATCCCTTAAAGACTTCTACAAGCATGCAATCTGTGATAACTGTGTACATGAGGTCTTGAATGGTAGCTTTATATCTGACACAGTGCTTGATAGTCATAAATGGAGCTTTGCCTTAGATGGTCAGTTTAAAGACCCTGTGGTTAGAATCAATGATATTGACTTTAAGATTAGTGGTGAGTACAATGGAGTCCTTACAGCTAACTATAAAGGTGAAATCAGATATGCTAAGTCTTGGGAATGTATAGAGTTCAGCTATAAAGAGGTTTCACTCTCTGTGCTTACTCTATGTGCTGAAACTCCTTATATCAAGAAGGGTGTCAATACAGTATCAGTTAGTGGTGTAGAAAGTGAAAATGCTTGTATCTTTATTGATTATGAGGGTGTAACAGTATGATTGGTTATATTGAAAATTCAGTAAGCTCTGGACTAGGTTCAGCTATTATAGCCAAAGATGACTTCTTAGGGGGTATTTCTGTGGAATATTCCCTTATGGAAGTTCCTTCAATTAAGCTCACACTCCCTATCCGTTATGGTAAGATGATGAATGGTAACACTCATATCATTATCAAGACTGATGATTGGGAATATAGAGGTTATGTTGGTAATAAGGTAAATGACTTTACTAACATGACTGTGAGTGTAGATACCTCTCATATTATTGGTAGATTAGGTAAAAGAACTCTTCCTACAAACGTAACAGTAAAAGCTAGGTCTGTTGTATCAGCAGTAGAGCAAGCAATGGGTTATTGGAAAGGTGAACAACACAAAGATGACCTATTAAATGATTTCAAGATTGAGTATCTAGATGACTATGCTGAGAAGAACTTGATTGAGTATGAGTTTTCTAATGAGACCTTCCTTGAGTTCTTAACTAAGGTGTGTGAAAAGACTACAGCCCTTTATTGGAGAGTAAGTAGACAAGACCCCTATCTAATTCAGTTTGGTATTTTTGGTCATAAGCGAGATGTTCTAATCAATGAGCACACAAAGCTGATTGCTTTAAATGAGGTAGAGGAAAACTATGAGGATACTGTGAATATAGCTGTAGCCATGTCAGATAAATCTGATAGTGGAGCTAGTTCCCTTACCCTTAGAGATATTTTCCATAACCCTAAGTTTATGCTAAAAGGTTTCCCTGTAATTAAAACTGGTAATAAGGTAAACTCACAGCGTTATTATGATTATCCTCAGCTACCAGTATTCGCTCCAGAGATTATTGGAGATGAGTTTGCTGTGATGGACGAAGAAGGTATCGCTTTAGAAGCAGGAGAGCTTTATTGGGGTACTGTGACTGATAATGACACACAATCCATTGCTGATGACAATAGAGAGATTACAGACTCAGATAGGCTCAGAGCTACAGAACAGCTCTATAGGACAGCTATAAGACGTTTGATTAACTCCAGACGTAAAGTTACCTATGACATTACAATAGAGCCATTAGAGCCTAGAACACTAGGTGTAGGAGATAGGGTAATGTTTACTCTTAATGCTGGTGTGTGGGAATTGACTGCTTGTACTAAGTATTATGAGAAGATTCTTAAGCAAAGTGATTGGTTCTATGTAACTCACATTACTGATGAGTATGATGTAGGAAATACACACTTACAAAAGCTAAAACTATCCAAGTTCTTGTACAGTGATAGAGATATTACTGTGAACCAGTAGGAGGGAATATGTCAAACAGTTATGTAAAGCTAGTAAACTCTGTGGCTAGAACTAAGGCTAGGGTTATTCAGCAATCAAAACAAAGACGTGGAGGTGTAACTGACCTTTATGCCCTTGACTATGTATCAACATTTCACACTGCCAAGGCTTGTGCTCCTTATGGTAAAGAGGAAGCTGATGGTGATGGAGATGACAAAGATGTTCAAGGTAGAATTAAAAAGCTAGTCAAAGCACTTAAGAAAGAAATCCCTGGAACTAAACCAGAGGGAGCTTCTGCTATTGTAGGGTTCTTTGGTCTTGAGAGTGAAGTTAAGGCTAAACGTTATGAGAATGATTATTTAACAGATAACAAGTATGGGCTGATGGAAGATGAACCCACAGCAGAAAAACTATTAGGCTCATGGGGAGCTTTTGCTAGTTTATATAAGAACCTGACCCTTGATGAGAGTGGTTATTTAGTAGATGGTAAACACTGGATTGGTCTAGGTTTAGGTCAATGGACTGGTGTGAGGGCTAAAGCTCTATATGACTTTGCTAATAAGGACAAGCGTAGAAGTATTTTCTCATTTGGCACACAAGTTAAGTTCATGCTCTCAGAAGATGGTCGTTCTAATGTTCTTAAAGAAGTAGCTTCTAGTGATGGAGATATAGGTGAACTAACACAACGTTTCCTTTCTGACTGGGGAGGACAACCAGATAACAAACCAGCAGAGCGTGTGGAGTTTGCTAAGAAGCACTATGAGTTCATTAAGAATGTCTTAGAGGGTGATGGTAGTGGAAACACAGACAATGATAAACCAGACCCAGAAGATGTAGTGCCTATCAATAAAGACCAATCATCAGCTTCTTTTCGTGTGTTAGTTCCATCAGACTTGGATAGATTCCAAAGATGGTTCTTAAAGTTCATTGTGGAGCAGAATAAGAGTGGCTGTGATGGAGGAAAAGTAAATCCTATTGCAGACGTTCACTTAACTGTGTCAGCTAAGAATGAGCATACAGGAGAGACTGCTGAGATTGACCTTACTGAAATATTTAGAAGACAATGGGGTTGTAATTGGATTGGTGATGATGCTAGTGGAGAGGGAATCTTCCCTAATAATAAACCACTAGAAGGCTATGACTTAATGTATTCTGCATGGTATCTAAATGATTCACAGCGTAGTGCTTTGTTTAGTGCTGGTGAGAAGGTATTCACTGTGTATGCACTAGGTGAAGCCAAGATTACCCTTAGAAACTTCTTAAAGTATAGTCACATTAACTAGGAGGAACTATGAGCCTATATGGTACATATAAGAACACCTTGCTAAGAAAGGTTCACAGAGAGACTAAACAATACAAGCTAGAAGGACACCTAGCACAGCACCCAACAGACTACCAATCTGTGATAGCTAATGAAAAGCTAAAGGGTGAGATATATTGGTTAGAGTATAAATTAAAACAAGTATTGAGGGAGATGGAAGTAGATGCCCAAGAGTAAGAAGATTAGAAAAGACCTTGTTCACAGAATGAGAAATAGAATCCTTGCAGAAGACATTGTGGAGCAGTTTGTGAGACAGCTTATTCATAGTAATGATGCTGGTGGTGCTCATGAGTTCATTCACTCTGATGATTTCTCATTAAGGGTTGAGGATAAAGAGGTTATCTGCTTTAGAAAATCTAACATAATTCAGCTTGATAAAGAAGAATTTAGCTATGATTTTACACACCTTACTCACTTGTGTTTGAGTTTACTAGATGACGAATTTTAGGTATAATTATTATGACAAATGCTTATAAGATAGCCCAACAATATGCAGGACAGTGTGTTGATATGGATGGAGGACCACCTCCTCCTTATAGCCTTTATCAGTGTGCTGACTTAGCCAATGCTGTAGCTCAACATTGGGGATTTAAGTTTGATGGAGAAGGAGCTAAAGACTTTGGACTTGTCAATGATATATCTTCCTTTGCTGAGGTTACACCTTACTCTGATGGAATGAAGCTTAATGTAGGTGATATTATCACTACAAGAGAGCCTAGTGGAGATGGTTGGCTATATGGTCACGTCTTTGTTTATGGAGGTGGAGACCTATCTAATGCCCTTGTGGTTGAACAAAACTATCAAGGACAGTGTACTGTTGAGCACAGGAGGGCTGTGTATGGCTATGGTAACACCTTAATAAGTGTTATTCGTATCAAAGGTCAAGATAACTATGAGCCTACTGATGCCAATGGTGTTAAAGTAGGTAATGCCAAAGAGACTGACAAGTTTATTGCTAGAGACTTCTTTGAGATTACTTGTGACAAGGTTGAGGGAATTAAATCTCCTGGAGACACCACTGTGATAGAGACATTCTATAAGTGTAATAAGGTCACAGGTAATATAAATGGTGAATGGCTTATCTATGACAAGTATGATGGCTCTGTGGCTTATATACCTATCTCTTGTGTGAAGAAGCTAGATGATTACTCTACCACTAATAAGGAAGAGAAGAAGAAATATGAAACACCTAATGGTTATGACTGGTTTACAGATAAAACTACTGATGGGATAGACCAATCTGGTACACAGAAAATCTATTCCCTCTCACAGTTTATATCTTTAGGTCGTATAAAAGAAGCCAACTATGAATGGACTTACTCAGCAGGAAGCTCTTTCCCTGAGAATGTACAAGTTCCTGGTAAGGGGTTCAATGCCTATGGATTCTTGTCTGATGGTGATGGGAATATTATCATGTCAGCTCCTAAGACTTATGGTGATATTATAGGCAGAACTTACAACACACCCTTTGGATTTAAGGGTAAAGTATATACAACTAATGATAAAACGTCCTTTGACGTTTATGTGAGGTAAACATGGTCTATGTATTAGATAAAGCAGATAGACTCTGCGGTGTTTCTTACATTGACTGGTCTAAACGTTATTCACAGATTCCTAAAGCAACTTGTGAGCAACTAGAAGGTCAGTGTGATGGAATACAAATTGACTTTGACTGTAGCCTTGATAATGGTAAAGGTAATGGGGTAGCTCCTACACCAACACCTATTCCAGAAGAAAAGGTTATTGATATGGCTT
>FLSB01002870.1_pt1 | contig 65598 bp, 95 predicted proteins | sample 1550551 | NCBI WGS metagenome assembly FLSB01 (sample SAMEA4031774, study PRJEB14383) | metagenome | biome: human; feature: oral; material: saliva | place: Philippines | collected 2014 | reverse complement strand
GCAATGGGCTCGCAGAATGAGATTTGAGTTCCCTTTGATTAGATGATTTATTAATTGCTTTAGAAACAAGAGGTATTGACACTTCTAAATTGCATTTAGTTGAGGAACTTGATAGTGAGTGATATTCTGATTTTATGTGAGCGACATGTGGTAAAACCAAATAGTCCTTTATTTTCAGAGTGTGATAATTTATCTTTTCTAGCGAAGAACTTATATAATTCTACTTTGTATTATCAAAGGCAAAGTTTGTTTAATTCTGACTTCCAGAACTATTACGCAGTAACTAGAGAGTTTACTTATACTAATCAACCAGATTACAGAGCTTTACCAGCTAAAGTTTCGAAGATGGTTCAAAGGTTAGTAGATAAGAATTTTAAATCTTACTTTGCTTTAGTTAAAACGAAAAACACAGAAGGTTGTACTCCGAAAGTTAGACCTCCTAAATATTTGGATAAAACTGATGGTAGATGTATAGTTCCGTATCCTAAAGATGCTTTGAGTTTAAAGGTTGATGGTTATGTAAAACTTTCTAAAACCTCAATTATGATAAAAACTAAGGTACCTAAAGAAGATATACAAGGCGCTCGTATTGTACCTAAAGGGAACCATTATATAATTGAAATTTTATATAGAGTTGTAAATAGACCTTTACGTTATGAGTTGCCTAAAAGAGTTGCTTTTATCGATCCCGGTTTAAATAATTTAATGACAGTTACAAGTAATTGTTTTAATCCTATTTTAGTTAACGGTAGACCTTTAAAAGCAATAAATCAATTAGCTAATAAAGAACTAGCTAAATTGAAAAGTAAATTGAGTTTACGAGGTTTATATACATCGCCTCTTTTGCAGTCGGTTTATAATAAACGCGCAAGACGAATAACGGATATGTTACATAAGATAACTACTCAGTTAGTGAATCATTTAGATTCGCACAATATTGATACTGTCATTTTCGGACACAATGTTGGGCAGAAACAAGACATTAACTTAGGTAAAGTAACAAATCAGAACTTCGTTCAAATTCCGTTTACACAACTAATCGCTCAACTACAGTATAAGTGCCAACTTAAAGGTATTAAATTTATCCTAACCGAAGAATCTCACACAAGTAAATGTAGCTTTTTAGATAAAGAGTCTGTAGAACATCATGAAACATATAAAGGAAAACGTGTCAAACGAGGTTTGTTTAAAACCTCAGAGGGTATCCTTATCAATGCTGATGTTAACGGTTCTTTAAATATAGGTCGCAAGTATTTAACTCAGTTAGGGTTATATACTGATGGGTTACATCAGAGTTTGCTTCAATTTATGGTAAATCCTCAATTAGTTAAATTCATTTAAACGAATAAAAGGTAAAACATGATAAGACTGAAATAGTCTTGGATTGTATAGAGGGTAGTCGCAGTCGCCCCAACTCCTATTCCTGTGCAGTGTACTGCACAGGAATAAGGTGAGAAACAACTTAGGTTGGAAACTTTAATTTTGTTAATAAATTAAAGAACTGTCAGTGGTAGCTCGCTTAGAGTTTTACCTCATTTTAATTAGAAAGAATTAAGATTGATTTCAATGGATAACTATTTAAGTGACAATAACCATAGCTATATTCAACGAATGAACCAAACTGCTGAGTCGAAGTTTAAGGTAGTTGAGCCTTTTCTTGGAAAGGGTGTTACTCTTTTGGATTTTGGCTCTGGTATTTCTTCTGAGTTTATAGCTGATGTAGTTTCTACAGGTGCTAATTACTATTCTTATGATATTTCTCCGACTGTGCAAACTACTTTATCTAGTATGGGTGTAAATGTAGTAACTAAACAAGAGTTGCTAAAAGGAGAACTTCAATTTGATGTGATTTATCTCTCTAGTGTTTTTCATGAGATTATTAGTTATTTAACTCGTCAAGAACGTACAGAAACCATATCCATGATTGTAAATAGTTTAAAAACAGGTGGTTCTCTAATTATTCGAGATTGGGCTAACCCAGATTTGGTATCTGAGACATTCACGCTCCAACCTGTTTCAAAACAAAATGAGGTAGAAATACATACTTGGATTCAAGAACTTCAGAAAAACTCGATTATTGATGTTGTTGAGACAAAAGAAGATGGTTCTATTGTAACAAGTGCGAAAAATGCTTATGAGATTATGTTTCATACAGTTTGGGGTTTGAAATCATTAAGTAGAGAGTCCAAGGAACAATATAATGTTACAAACGCACTCATGAAGTGGATTGCGTATCCTTGGAAAGATTGTTTACAGTTGCAAGGTATTTATAGGTATAGAGACCAGAGTTATTTAACTTATTTACAGAACTACTTTGAGTTAGACTCAGTTCCTTTTGATACGAAAATGGTTTGTGTTTTTCAGAAGAACTAGATTTGTCCTAAACATGACATTAAACTGTTTCGTCTTTGGGACGTTAACTGAGTGTTGACTTTAGGTAGCTACCTCACGGTTGTCTAAATGAGCTTCTGCTAGGGTTTTCGGTTACACCGCGGGTGGGGATTTAAAACCGAATTTACTTATGTTCTATTTGTAAATCTGATATAACATGGCTCCCTATCTAATATAGTCATTTATGGAAAACGTGTTAAGAACTTCTAACTGCTTGTTCCCTGCTTTGTTAAAATAACATTTAGGGGAGAACACCTTTACAAAGTCGAAGATATGAGTAAATACTTTTTATATGTGACCAATAACCCGATGAAGTCATAAAACTCAGGCGGCAATTCCTATTTCAAGTTTACATACGAAGTGGGTGGAGCCAAGGCGTAGTTTTGGCAGCAGTCTGTCGTTTCCGTCCCTTGAACCCTTAAGTAAAAAACCAAGAAACTTAAATTATACTGAGATGTTTGCTCTAACTCTCGGTATCAGAGCAAATGAGGGTGTTAAAACCCTCATTAAGCCGATTTAGCTCAGTTGGCAGAGCATCTGATTTGTAATCAGAGGGTCAGCGGTTCAAATCCATTAATCGGCATGGGATTATGGAGAGAAACTGATTCACGGGTGAGAAACAGTGATATTGGGTTCTTTCTTCCCCAAGTATACTTGGTATCGACCTACCTTCCTCGCTGTTAGGAAGATAGGTTGGTACGATGTAGTCTGGTTGCGGATGCGATTGGGGTAAGTAACGGTTATAGCGCTATAACCGTTAGCTACATCATTTTTATTGTGATAAATTACATGTTTATGATACACTTGATAGTCGGATAGGGGACGTTAAACCTTATCGAATAATTGCGCGAAAGGATTTTCCTTCGCATTTTTTTTAATAGAAAGCATTTAGCTTTACACTGCGCTATAGATGGAGTAGTAGCTTTAATTTTACATTTAGAAACACAAGAAGAAAACACATAGTCGGTATCCTCAATAAAACCTTGATTTTTCAAGGTTTTTATGTTATACTGTTTATAATTAGTAAAGAAGTAGAGTTTAAGTTATGAAATTAAAAAGTGTGAAATTAAAAGATCAAGAAGAGCTTTCAGATTTTGTGTACGAACATTTATCTAAAGTATTTGTCTTTTTATCTAGTTTACTAGCTTCGCTTACAGTAGGTTGGTTAGCTTTTTTATTACTGTACAAGTGTTGGGTTTATTTCGGTATCCTCCAACCTCATGTAGAGGGTTTATCGTTAGGTGTTTTCTTAGTAATTCCAATTTTTTATTCAATTTACAACTCTAAGTTGATTGAGAGTGGTCTGTCTCCTAAGACTCAATTTAAACTTATTTCTACTCAGTTGTTTTGGATTTTCTTAGCTTTAACGGTTGTTCTCAATTTAGATATGTTGGTTCCTATATTTCGTAATTTTTATAAGTTTTTCCTTTCCTTGTTTAGTCCAACTATCTGAGGGTATCCTTGATTAAACCTTGATTTTTCAAGGTTTTTATGTTATAATAACATCAAATAAATGAAAGAGAGTTTTAAATATGGAACAACTATTTGAAAAACGTTATACGAAAAAGGGAGTTCGCGCTTTTGTAAAGGAAAAGAAGAGTGGTCGGTTAGATGTACATATTGTATTTTATCCACGGAAAGTAAATAGCAACCCCCTAAGGGGTGGTAAGCTTTTTGCGGACTTATTAGATGATTTATATGATGAAACAGGTGTGATGCCTTCGTGGACTTCAGTAGGTGTACCGGAAAATGCTGTGGATGATAGCGAAGATAAACTAGCATTAGGGTATCGTGAGGTTATCTTATGATTGCTGCTCGGAATAAACGAATACCTACTTATGATGAATATATGACTTGTGCTGAGCTTATATCTATGTATAATTCTGTTGCAACTACTAATCATTTTGATTATAGAGTATTTGCAACTATTACTCACTTAGTTATTGAAGTTGCACTAAAGAAGATTTCTATACACTTAGGTTTAAATATATCTACAACTTCACATAACATTGGCTCTTTAATTTTTAATATTTCGGATAAGGTAGAATATAAGTCTAAATTTCAGCTAGGGTATGCAATCAAGAAGTTACATCAACAGTATGTTAGTACAGGGGAGTTTTCTTTATTACAGAAGTTTCCTTATGATGCTTTAAGATTTAATCGGGATATAGATGAGGTATTACCTACAGTAGAGCTTTTAAGTTATCTTGCAAAATTGGTTTTAAATGAATTGGAGTTGGTTGAAAAAGAGCGTTCAAGATATTAGTTAGATTGACAACTTCTTAATTTTATGTTATACTTAAATAGTTAATTAAGGTTGAACTTATTTAAAAGTAAGTCTTCATCTAAAGGTTTCAGTCTTATGGACGTTCAACTTTACTAAGTTGAAAAACTTAAACCACATCCTCAACAAGATGATAAACTGTTGTGGTTCACTGCGTACCGTTAAACGTAGTTTGTTTTAAGAACTCAATACAATTTGGAGAGAACCCTTAAAGTGATTGGGTTCTCTTTGTTTTATTTGATATTCTTTATAAATTATGATATAGTATAGCTAGATAATAAGCGTAAAAAGGAGTTTTACATTGAAACAAGTTACACCTAAAAAGAGTTTAATACCTATTTTGGCTCATTCGATTGAGGGTACAAACCACGATAACGAAGACATTTACAACGTTTATAAGAACTATGTTTGGGTAATGGATGGCGCTACAGATTTGTTTGATACACCTAGTAAGTATGGATTTTCGGTATCCCAAGTCATGCAAACTTTAAATCAAGTTTTACCTAATGAGTGTAAAGATTATAGAGGGTTGAAGGATATTTTAGCTTCTGCAATATCCCAAGTGCAAGCTACTTATTTGTCCTCTGATTTAACTTATAACTACTCTGAGTTACCAACTTTTGCTTTCATGTTTGGTCGTTTTGTTGGGGACTTATTTGAATATATTTACTTAGGAGATTGCTATTTGGTGGTAAATCAAGTAGATTTGATTACAGATAATTCCTTTGCTCCTTTTGTACAAGCAAATAGAGAGGAAATTGCTCACTTAAAGACTCTCAGCAATATTGATTTAGAGTTTGAGGTTAAAGAAGTATATAAGAGAACTCGTCATTTGGCTAATCAACCGAATGGGTATCGAATTGGGAGTCTCGATTCAGAGTGTGCTTATTTAAGTAATCAAGGTTATTTTCCTTATACTGGTCAAGAGTTGATGTTCATGTCCGATGGTTTTTACAATGTTTATTCTAAATTTGGTTCGGTTAGTAGAACACTTTCTGAAATTCAAAACTTACATTTAGTTGGTTCTGTGAAGTTAGATGATGCTACAGTTGTTGTAGTGGTAGGTGAGTAAGTTGTTTATACCATTTAAACAAGGGTATTCCGTAGTGCAGCAACCTTCAACTTTTTCATTTTACTTCTCTGAAGAGTTTCAAAGAGATTTGATTTCATCAATGTACTCAAGGGCATTCAATGGTTCTACAGTACGTCTTGAGTCTATGAAAGTGTGTTCAGATGGTTCTATTTTATTGGGTTGCTCCCCTTTGGATTTTTACTCGTTTCTTGTTAGTAATTTGCTTGTAGATTCGATTGAATTAGGTTTACACAATTTCACAAACTACATAACTTGTCCATACTTAGCTAATTCAATAGCAGTGAGTGTGCTTGTTTATGACTCTAATTCTGTGCTTCTGACTAAGCGAAGTTCTAAAGTTGCTTTAAATCCTCAAACTATTGGGGTATCCGCAACTGGTGGTGTTACTTATGAAGACTTACAAACTTCAGATTGTTTACGTTCTGCTGTGGTAACTGAAGTGAAAGAAGAGCTTGGTTTAGAGTTGGAATTTAAACAAGTTCAAGTTGCAGGTTTATATATCAGTCAAGACAAACTACAACCAGTTGCGATTTGCTTTGTTAAAGTTTTTGACTTAACTGTATTTGAGTTAATGGGTTCTGATACAACTTTTGAGGTGGAAAGTTTTATCAAAGTTCCATATAGTGAACTGACTACTTTAACCCTTAAAAGCTCAACAGATACCAGTATGTTTCAATTAGATTATTTTATAACTGAGAACTCTTTGAATTAAAAGGTTCTCTTTTCTTTTCCTTGATTTTTCAAGGTTTTTGTGATATAATAAAGAAAATAGAAATGGAAGAAGGTCTAAATTTTGAAATTTGATGCTATGTTAGAACATGATTATCAAAACTATTTAGAAAAGTTTGGTTTACAAGTCACTAAAGAAGAGTACAGAACTTTGCTAAGAAAAGCTAATCCTCATGCTATGAAAGATAGCTTGGAAAACTATTTAAAAGAGTTTTTCTTCGATACAGAGGTTTCGGTATCGGAATCTGACTTGAAAGTTCAAGTCAAAGATAGAGGGGTTGTAGAGTTTGGGGTTGTTACTAGTCACTACTCAGATTTTCCTATGTTATACTCTGTGTCCACGCATGATGCAGTCAAATTGTTGTCTCACGTTTGGTATAGTTATGAAGGTGGCTTTGAATTAGCTAGTATGTCAGGGTATTGGGAGTTTCCTGAAAAGTTTGAAGGTAGTGATGTTCTTCAGTTTGAGCAACCTATTCCTCAAATTACTTCGGTTCAATTAAGAACTCCGATTGAAGAAGTCTTTATTACGAATAAAGGCGAAGGAAAACGAGTTTACTTAGAGAAGTTAGAACATTTGCATGAATTAAGTAAAGTTCTGGATTGGTTGTCTTGTTCTAATTATGTAGAACTTCCTACTTCTGATTGGGTATCCTCATTGGAGGTTTTGCCTTATACTTCAGAGTCTACGATTAACACTCAAGTTTGTGTCCGACCATTCATTGAAGTGGAGGTAGTTTAAACTTGGTTAAGCTATATAATACTCAAACAGTAGGTGTTCGTTACTTCTCTGATAAAATTGTTGAGCAAAATGAAGTCACTCTTGAAAATCCAACTTCAAATTGTAAAGTTGTTAAAATAAAAGCAGACAGAGTTTGTAAAGATTGTGAAGCAGTTATTCCAAAAGGCACAAGATGTTATACTTTCAATCCTCATCTTAACCCTCGATATTGGGTTTGTTTCAACTGCTTGCCAGAACCTAATACTATGGTTGAGAGGGAGATAGGTAGAGTTACTGAGAACAATACTATGCTATATTACTCTGATAGGTTTGGTCGTCTAGGTCAGAGAGTAGATAAAGGTAAGGCTACAAGTGAGGAACGGGAATATTTCCAAGAAAAGAATGAGGATGAATTAGAAACTTACCTTAGAGGTCTACACTATGATGAGTTTTAATAAAGGTTTTCCCTAAAACTGCCTTTTTAGCTATAGAAACTTACTTTTTCAATGAAGTTTTTGATTTTAGCTAATTTTCTATTGACAAAACTTACTTAGTGTGGTAAACTAAATATAGTATAGAGCTGATTACTTTATGCTGACAAATTTATATAAAGAAAGGTTTTTTATTTGACTATTACTTGTCTTTAGCAACACCTTTTCCAGATGTAGATTTGTGATGTTTCATAATTTCTTCTCTTTAGCAGCACTAAGGAGAAGGCGGAGATTAGAGAACTGTTGCTTCAATCGCAGTTGGTCTAGGTTTGAGGTTCGACTCCTCAAGTCTTCATTTCCAGATAGCAGTTTGGACAGAAAGAAAGCAGATAGTTGTCTGCTCTTTTTCGTAAATTGAGATAAAACTCTCAAAGCACTCTCAGAAGTCCCAGATTGCCCCAGTTTCGATTTTAAAGTTGAGGTCGATAATTTCTACCTCTCAGATAAAAAATTTGATAGAAAGCAAAATAAGAGGATTTAAATGCTAAGTGAGAAAGACAAGAGAGTAATTGAGTTTCTAAAGGCTCAGAGGCTCTTCATGGCAGACAAGGTGCGGTATCGAGAATTAACTGAGTTGATTTCTGCTTTTGAAACTGGAACATATTCTGCCGATACGAGCGAAGAAGAACTACCACATAAAGTTTGGCTGAACATACAGATGGCTCTCGGTGGGTGGTTTGAGCAAAAAGATGAGTAGGAGGGTCTAATATTGTTTTTAAACAAATCTGATATTTTAGCTCGATTGAGAGAATTAGATTTAAAGTCAGAAGGGGTATCCTCAAAAGTTGATGTGCTTATTGTAGGAGGTTCTGCACTTGCTTTGTTAGGAGAGTCAAGATTAACCTCTGATATTGATTACCTTGGCTCTCTCGATTATTTACCGAAAGATTATTTAGCGAGTTTGGGGTTCTCAAACAATGTAAAGACCTTCTTTGCTTTGTATGGCACTGATGAGTATAGTGCTTTAGAGCTAAGAGGGTTTAAGAATTTAATAGTTAAGATTTTGTCTTATGAAGATTTAGCAATTATGAAACTCTTCTCAACTCGCACTAAAGATTTAGAAGACTTGATTCAGTATATTTTCTCTAAAATAAGTAGTTATTCTGAGTTGAAACAGAAGATTGAAACTTATAAAGAATACTATGTCTTTAATTCTGAGTTACCTGAGTTGAACTTAAATCAGTTAGATTTCATTAAAGACCGACTTAGAAAAGAGCAGAAAGTTATTCTAGTAGAGGATTCTTCTATTCGGTTAGTAGATTTTCTAAAATCACTTCGATTATTGACTTATACTCAGAAGACCTATGGAAAAGATTCTGTGTCTCACTGGTTAGATAAACCTTTAATTGAGGTTACAACTCAAACCAGTCTGCTGGGGTATCTTTATGCTCACAAGGGTTTAAAAGTTTTAATTTAAGGGGAAGTTCATGACACTAAAAACATTACAAAAGCTAGACAAAGACCTTACTTATTTGATGAGGGAAGCTACACTAGAAGAGGTTTTAACTTTCCTTGGTATCCAATATTTCGATAGTAACCACAAGTTAGGTAATGAGCTTAAGTTCGTTTATGAATTTGAAGATACCTATATGTTGGCGATTGAAGTTTCTATTACGAATAAGGAAATTAGGTTTTGGGGAAATATAAGAGATTCTAAACACCGTTTAATTGAGCGCTCCTTTTGGATCTGGTTAGATCAACATTATGGTTTGTTGTTTCTTCGCTTAATTTATTTGTTGAATAAACGGTATAGGTCTCACAGTTCTTATACCTATAAAGTGAACATACAGGGGGAATGGTTCGACCTTGAAGTAAACACTAGTTTATTGGAAACTTTAGATAGTTTTCAGTTAAGCTTACTTTCTGATTCAGATTTAGACAAATTGTACTTATGAACTATACTCAAATTTGGAACACCCTTAAAAACTATGCTCACATATTTTTGAGTTTTTTAGACCAACATCCTTATGTCTTTATTGGTTTGTTGGTCTTACTTTTTGTAAGTTGGTCTTGTATTTGTTGGAAGTTATTTAGACATGCACCAACCAAAGCAGAAAAGAAAAAGATTGTACAGTGGTTTTTAAACGGTATAATTATCTTACTTTTGGTATCCTTTATTTTGCTTTTACTTGTGATGGGAGTAGGTCAAGTCATATAATACTTGACTTATTCTTTTATTTGTGTTATAATAAAACATACTTAAAATAAAAGATAAATAGGAGAATAAAACTATGGCTAAAACTTACAAATTAGGTCTTTGCGACAACCGACATGAAATTAAAGATGTAACAACGTACATCTTCGCTGAGGGTTCTATCACTTTCCCCATCGACCCTAAAACTTTGAGAAATCAAGTAGTAGATAGGTTCAATGAGTTAGGTATTACAGACCATGATGATTTAATTATCTATGTGACAGGATTGACTCCAGCTTTAACTGCAGTAATTCGAATTGCATTTAAACAGTCTATGACATTGACTTTGATGCATTATGACAAGGACTCTAAGTCTTATATTGAAGATGTTCTCTTCTCTCCAAATGACGTGGGGTATGACCTTGAATACCCTACATGGGTAGCATGTCCATAAGTTTAATTAAACGAAGAAAGGTAGATGAGCCTTATGTCTATTGTCAAATTTAAGGATTTCACGATTGAAAACATCACTGACGAAGTTCATGAAGTTAGAGAATTTCAAGGAACTTTTGCAGATAATCGCACGAATATTTGTGAGATTACGATTGATATTTCGACTACTGTTGATGGAAAAGATGTTGACTTAAAGATGACAATCAAACCTCAAGAGATAGGTGCTTACCACTCTTATGGGGACGATAGAGATAAAGGTTTCGGTATCTCTACTGAAATTTTTAAAGATTTAATTTCTCATGCTCTTGATGGTGCTGATAGTTTGAGTTTGGAAGACTTTGTTCATCATTATTTCGAAAAATTTGGGCATACACATAGTGTAGAATTGTGTTATGGAAAACGTAAGTATTTAGGTCATACAATCTTGTACTTACCTACAGAAGACTCTAAGTCTACAAACGCACTGTCTTTGAAAAAAGCTATTTCTGAGGATATTGACTTAGCTAGTTCTCATGTTGAGGTGGTTCAGTTTACTTTAGATGATTTGACAGTTGAGTTAATTGAAACTATAGTAGGCGGAGTTAAGTTAACCGAACATCAACAGAGTGATTTTGAGATGGCATTAGACCACTTACAGTACGCAAAAGAGGTGGTAGAAAAGCAGAATAACTATGTTTATTACGCTTCTACCTTACGACTATTGATGTCAGTTAAGTCTAAACACCCTTGGGGTATATTGCCTTTGGAGCTAGTTTGTGAGGATAATATTGTTCGAGGAGAACTCAAGCACTTACTTCCAACTTCAATTAAGAAAATGGCGAATGACAACATTGTCTATAGTTTAAGTGCGTTGTTAAGTGAGGTAAACTAATATGACTGTACCAAAAATGAGGGCTTGGGACGAAGAACTTCAATTAATGGTTCCAGACCATTACATAAGCCGACACCGCAGTGGAGACCTTTATGAAGCGGTATCTCCTTTGACAGATAAATCGTTGCTTATTGCAAAGCCTTTGTCTCCTAATAATGTCATGCAGTCTTTCCACGTTTTTAATAACTCAGAAGATAAGGTTGAGATTTATGAAGGTGACATTGTTCAATTTGAGGATTACGACCATCAGTCAGAAGCTACGTACTATTCTCTTGGTATCGTCGAGTGCTGGGATTTAGGTTTGAATATAACCAACCGCTACACGGTTGAACTTGAAGACTTACTCTTAGGAGACAACCGACTTGATGTGAAAGTGGTTGGTAATATTTATCAAAATAAAGATTTATTGGAAGGGATTTAAGATGAAACTTAGTTTAAAACAACTACAAAATTTACACACAGAAGGTCAGTTAACTGATCTTGCTTTGAAAGGTTTACCGTCATATCCAGATTTTTACACTTTAGTAAGTTTGAATGAGTTGGTAGAGTTTGAGTCTGAACTACGCAAGGAATTTCGTGGTGTTTCTGTAGTTAAAGGTGTTAACAAGTATTATTATGATTTTGAAACTGAAACTGTCTTTCTTTGCAATGATTATGTAGGATTTCGTGATTCTAATCATTATAGAGTTTCGGTTTCTGAACTTGTAGAAGTTGTAAACGGTACGCGCTCTTTGGATGAATTTCCGATTGACTCTGATTTGGACTTGTGTTGGTTTTTAGAGAACCAAGAGAAAGATGTTTTGGTTGGTCTGCTTTATAAAGCTTTGAAAGGAAAATAGAGGTTTCATGAACAACACTATGAACTACAAAGTTTGGGATACCCAAACAAAGCAGATGTTCCAAGTAGAAAGCATTGACTATGTGCAAAGGGAGATTTACCCAGTACATGAAGATGACTTTAAACGATTTATTCCAATGTCTGAGGGTATCCTCTTGCCTCAAACTCCTTTTGTAGATAGTAAAGGACAGTCGTTATTTGCAGGTGCTATTATTGAGGTTGCTGATACTGTTTATTTCTCTGATGGGGGTTTTTACGAAAATCAAGATGAAGCTTATGGTGAAACCCAGCTTGATAACTACTTTGCTTTGGAATTTGATGGATTTGAATTTTTGCTCACTAAGAGTAAATATGGTTTATTGGAAGATTCAGCTTTGTGGTCTTCGATTTATGAGGATAACGTGAGAGTCTTAAGTGATTTTTTACGATTGTCAGATGATTTCACGATTGTAGGGAACATTTATGAAAATGTTGAGTTGATTGAAAATCTGGAACAGAAATAAGGGTAAGTAAATAAATGAATGATTTAGTAACTGAACTGCACGCAGTAATGGATAATAGTTTTGAACGCATTGCTCGTAAAACGAAGTGGAAACTGTACTTTGAACGTTTGAAAGCAAATAACGTAAAAGAAGTCTTTCGAGTGGATTTTAAAACAAAAACTATTCGTTATTACTGTGTAAACCATGACACTCCATACGCTACTGTTTTCCTTCAGTATGCAACCGATGAGGTTCAATTTGAGACAGTAACAGATATTGTAGAATATATCTACGGAGCTTAGTAAAAAATGATGAAGAATGAATTGAAAGAAATGCCCCTCTTGATTACCAAAATCGAAGAGTGGTCTAGGGTTAGGGGTATTGACAAATTACCTTATGAAACCCAACGCTACAAGATTATGGAAGAGTTCGGAGAACTTTTCGGAGCTTATTATCGTGGGGATTTAGAGTTACTAAAAGACTCTCTTGGTGATATTGTAATTACTTTGATTATCTATGTTCAGCAATTTTCTAAAGGTAAAACTGATTTCTTCGAAGAATATTGGTGGATTGACAAAGGTGAATTCCAATATTTAGGTTTCCACTTAGACCAAATCGCTATTTCTACAAATTTGATTTTCGCAGGTGCAAGTGGTATTTGGGTTCTGCGTTATGTAATTGCAGATTTAAAGCATATTGCAAAGCACTACGGTTGGGATTTAACTGAGTGTGTAGAACACGCTTGGGAAGAGATTAAAGACCGAAAAGGTAAAGTTGTGGATGGGGTGTGGGTTCATTAGTAGTTTCCACAAACTATTAAATAGTTAAACATTTTTCTAACCATTTAATAGTTTTATCTTGCACATCAGCTTGATTTGTAGTATAATAAACTTATCTAAATGGAAGGTGTCTATGTATAAAGATAGTGAACTAACTCAGGCTACTTACAAATTAAATCAAGTAGCAAAGATGTTAAACGTAACTCCTACAACCTTAAGAAATTGGGAGAAAGTCGGAAAAGTTAAGTTCGACAGAACTCCTACAAATATTAGGTTTCTACCTAGAAATACGTTAATAGACTTGTTAGATGAACAAGGTTTGTATTACAATGATAGTAATAATCAACAAAAAGATGTCATTTATGCAAGAGTTTCTTCTCATGACCAAAAGAAACAAGGTGTGTTAGATAGACAGGTTTCTTTTCTAGTAACTGAGATTAAAGATTTACAAAATGTTGTTGTACTTTCAGAAGTTGGTTCTGGTGTAGATGATAAACGTAAAAAACTTCAACAACTTATTAAAATGGTTATGAACGGTGAAGTAAACAGAGTGTTTGTCGTAGATAAAGATAAACTTGCTCAAGAAGGTTTTCACTATTTAGAGACAGTATTTAAAGCTAAAGGTGTTGAGATTATAGAAGTTAAACAAGAGACAAACTAACTATCTGTACAATAAAATTACATAGAAAGGAGAAACACATGCGCAAACGTAGGTACACTGTAGTTACACAGTTACACGAGCAGAATAACAAAGACTTAATTGAATATGTAGAGGTTGCTCGTCATGCTTACGCTAACGCGGTGCGTGAGACTTTTTATGTTCTTAAAAACTCAGAGGAGTTTAATAAGTCTAGTTTTAACACTTATTTACAAAACTCCTACGGTATTACACGAAGGACTGCCAATTCCATTATCTTAGATGCTCAAGGTCAACTAAATGCGCTTAAAGCGGTGAAACGTTATGAGAAAACTCAACTAGAGCGAAAAATAAATCATTTGGAAACAAATGTTATCCCAAAACTGGAACAAAAACGAGAGGATAACTCAACTATGTTGAGGTTAGGTCTTTCGGTATCTTTAGTTTCTCAACGAAATTTAAGGAGAAAGATAGTTGCTAAGAAACAAAAGTTAAATCGTTTAAAACAAAAATTAGCTAATTTAACTTATCAAATTGAGACTTCTAGTTTTAAATTGTGTTTTGGTACAAAACACTTGCTACAGAGAGATTATATTGAGTTTGTAGAACGTAGAGATAGTCAAATGTCCTTTTTGGGAGCAAAATGTGAAGTCTCCTGTAATCAACAACTTCAACTTAAGTACAACTTTAAAGATAATCAATTTAAAGTTAAGATGAGAAAAGACTTCGGAGGATTTAAAGAGCTTAAAGGTTCTGACCGATTTGTTTTTGGTAAAGTTTATTTCAGACATCATAAGGATAAGATAGTTCGTATCCTTAAAGAGAAGAATAGTCCACTCAGCTTTAAAGTTATTAAGAGGAACAATAGATATTATCTTTACTGTACTTTTGAAGTACAACTTGACCCTGATGATTTCTTAACACGTTCCACTTATGGTACTATAGGCTTAGATTTCAACAAAGGTTTTATTACTTTATCTGAGACTAATCAATATGGTCATTTAGTTCAAACTCAGTTTTTACCTTATCGATTTAAGTCTGGAAATAAAACTAGAACAGATTTACAACAAGTTATATCGAAAGTTGTCAGTTTATCTTTATCTACAGGTAAAGACATATGCATTGAAAACTTAAACTTTAATAGTAAAAAGGCTCAAACGGAAACAAAACAAGGTAAGAAATACAATGAAATGTTACATTCTCTTGCCTATAGACAATTCATAGATTTGGTAGAGTCTATAGCTTATAGAAATAAAGTATTTATTAGAAAAGTCAATCCAGTGTGGACAAGTTGGATTGCAAAGCAGAAATATTGTCCACAAATGAAGCTTAATGTTCATGTCGGAGCTTCATTTGTAATTGCAAGACGTGGACAAGGTTACAAAGATACCATATAAGTTCTTTGAACATTCAACCTTATACAAATGTATTAAACGCAAGACAGTTTAGCATTTCCCTGTAAGTTGGTGTTAATTAGAAGCTTTAACGATAAGTGCTGTTGTGTAGCTTTTATAGTTGAAATAGTATGAGTTAAAGTGGAATAGGTTAATCGTAAGACCTTAAGTTGAAAAACTTTAAAATTGACCTTAAATACTTTTATAATTATTAAGTTACGGTAAAGGAAAAGGATTTACAAAATGCAACAAATTAAAATTTTTACAACTGACTCTGGTTTCCGAGAAAATTGGGTAAGTGCAGATGACAAAGCAAACAAGTGGCTTTCAGAAAACCCACAAGTACGTGTATTAGATATGCGTTATCAAGCCAATGTTTCAGGATTTGCTGATAGTGGGGTATCTGCTAATGACTTCCACGAGTCTATTTGTTTGCTATACGAAGTTTCAGATAAGGTTGGAGGTTGATTTAATGCCTAGTTTAAAAGAATTTTTGCAAACTTCTGTTCATCCTAAGGGGTATAAACCCAAAACAGATGATCGAGATGATTTTCTGATTGAAACTGAGGAGCAATTTATAGACCTTCTTCAACGTTTATTACAATTAGAGCAATATCAAGAGGTTTTACGATTATATTGTTCTACTAAGGTTGATAAGTTAAAAGAGTTTGAAAAGTCTTGTTCCGTTACTTCTATTGAAACGCTTATTTACGAAACTAGTCCACTATCTAAGTGGTTTGGTGAGTGTTATAGGGGTGAAATTACATTTGGTTATTCTGAGACGGATGTGAAAGCTAATAAATTAGTGTTTGAGTTCTCACATCAGGGGATGAAACTGAAACGTATTCGATGTCAAGTAGACCTTAAAGTGTTACCTCATGCTCTTGTAAAACGTAATCTCTTGCAGGAATTCACTACTAAGGATTTAGTTATTAGTGATATTTGGGTATCCCATTTTGAGTCTGGTTTTCCTTTTTCTTTGATTAATAAAACATTAGTAGAAGGTTTACTTGGAGTATCTTGTGATTCTAAGTATTTTTAGTTAAAAGAGGTATAATATGGCAAAAGCACAATTAGTAAAAAGCGACCCTAAAGACTTAAAAGGGTGCTCTATGGAGTTGAACTCCTTACTGAATGAGAAGTTGAAAGATAAAGAATTAAACTTAGAAGTCTTTATTTATTCTGATTCAATTAGTCCACTAAATGTTGAAATAGAGGATTATTCCCTAGGTGGCGCAACTGTTTGTGAGGGATATATTTGGCCAGATACGAGTTTTGATTGGGTACGTAAAAGTACGTTAGCTCCTCTATATGAAATTAGTTTACTATCAGTAGGTCAACTCGCCAAAATTAAACGTTGGACTAGACGTTATATGGAAGAGCTTGCAACTCATTATGAAGAAGAATTGAAAGGAAAATAGTATGACAGAAACACAAATGGTATCCTTACCTTTGACGGAGTTAAATGAGCTTTTGGTTAAGGAATTTGTAGTAGAGGAAGCTTTGAAACAAGGTTTAATCTCAGACGATTTTGTTGAAGAAATGCGTAGTGAATTTGAGGGGTGATGATATGGCTTGGAGACTAACTGATTTGATTCACTTACATGTAACTGATGTTAGACAATCTGAGTTCAAAGACACGAAAATTCCATTGAGTTTGTGTGATAAGTTGTTGGATACGAACGAAAGAGAACTATTGTTCACTTTTGAGCCTTTAACACAAGAAGTATTCGCTGCGTTTAATGGAATTGTGCGTAGGGAGAGTAGCTATATCACTACACTAGGTCGAGTTATGGACTTTGTGAAGTTTTGCGCTTCTGACCCTAACAAGTATTCGTTTTCAGTGTTAGCAGGGGTTTTGCTTACGGACTTACCTAACTTAAAGTTGCCAAAAGACTTGCTTGTAGTTATAGAATTTGAGGACTAAAAGCTATGATAGAAATACAAGAAAACAAACCTTTCCGTATCAACTTCAAAAACAAAGACCAAACCATTTTTATGGTTCAAGATCGATTTTTGAAGATTTTCTTTAGGAATGATTATGGTTGGAGAATTGTGCCAGAAGAGATGTACAATAGAACTTGGTCTTATATAAAGCGCAAGGGTATCACTTATATTTCTGAGTCTGAACTTCTCGAACTGTCAAAACAGTTCACAAACGGCTCAGATTTGCTAATTACAAAATAGAAAAGGAAACATTTTATGAATTTAACAAAACCGGTAAAAATTGGAATTGCTATTATTTCAGGACTTGTCCTACTTGGACTTTTTCGCTTAACTGCGGTAAAACGAATTCCGGCAAATACTGTTGGGGTTAAGGTAAGTGCCTTTGGTGGCGTCCAAGACACCACACTTCAAACGGGGTATCATTTAAAACTGCCTTTTATTGATCAGGTTTACACTCTTCCTACTTCGGTACAAACGAAGACTATGGAGAAAATCACAACCCAAACCAAAGATGGTCAGTGGTTGAATACCAATATTGATGTGAAATATCGTGTTAACAAGGAAAAAGCCATGACTGTCTTCTCCAATTATACTAATTTGGAGAATGTAAACAATAGTGTGGTTTCTCCGGCAGTGCAGAGGGCAATCGAATCGGTGACGGGTAACTACGATATTTATGACATCCTCGGTAACAAGCGTACTGAGGTTTATGAAATGATTGATAAGGCTCTCAAGGAGAAATTTGAGTCTTATGACTTAGAATTTGTATCCTTTACTATCACTGACCAAGATGCGGGGGACGAGATAGAAACAGCAATCAAAAATGAGTCAGTAAAACAAAAGGAGATAGACACTGCCAAGCAAGAAAAATCAAAGGCAGAAGTAGAGGCTGAGACTAAGAAAGTACAAGCTAAAGCTGAGGCAGATACGGCTATTATTCGTGCAGAAGGAGAGGCTAAGGCGAACAAAGTGAAGTCAGACTCCATTACTGACAACCTCATTCGTATGAAAGAGGCAGAAGCAAGGGAAAAACACGGTTGGATAACTGTAAATGGTGCAGGTAGCACCATTGTACAACCGTAGTTAGAAGTAGGTGAGATAGAATGGATTGGCTTATTTCAACTTGGTTTTTAGCTCCTTTTCTAGTTGTACTTATACTTGTGGTTATTGTGATGTTCTGTGTGGATGGTGAGTCTAATTGGAACCGACCTAAGTGGTTTAGGTACACATACCTAGTTTTATTTGTTTTACTGTTATGTTCGCTTCCTTTTTTTAGCATTGAATTTAAAAGAAGAGAAAATCTACGCAACAGATTGGAAAGAGATTTACCAAAATGATAAAGATGTTGACTTGAATCTTGCTTTTGACTCTGATTTTGAGTATAAGATTCCGTTGAATGAACCTCTTATTAATACTAAGATATACAATCAAGGGGAGAACTCAAAGGTATTGAACTATACTCACTATTTAACTTTGAAGAAAGATAAGGTAAGTATCACTCGTAAAGCGAAATTAACTGAGTTGGTTGGTGAAACAGGTAAAGATGCAAAAATAGTCAAGGTCGAATACCGTAAGATTGATTACACCTACAATCGCCTGTTCAATCTTGTAGGTTCGCATGAAAAATCAGAATATGACGGAGAGCTGCGTTTGACTCTTGATAATGCTAGTTCTTCAACTACAACAAGTGAAGATTTAGTTAACTTCCTAGAACAGTAACTCTCGGTATCTATTAAAAAGAGCAAGACTATATTAGTCTTGATCTTTATAATTGACAAACTTTTATTATTTTGGTATAATAAAGAAAATAGAAAAAATGAGGTTTAAAATTTTATGTATTCAGAGGGTATTGATCGTTTAACTGTTTACGGTTCAAGTAATATTGAGTCAAAATTAAAGGTAAAGTTACATGAGGGTGTTTTATATCACGTATCCTTTTGCGAAAGTGGTTCTCCGGTATTAGAGGATTTTGCTTTAGATAAAGAGTCTACAATCGAGCAAGTTCTTAACTATCTTGATTATAGGTTTGCAAGTATAGATTTTAAAGGTTCTAAAGGTGCTTGTAAAATTAGTTTAGTCAATACTGATTACACAATTAAGATTGTGGGTTCTTTTTAAATGTTTAAAGAAAGGTAATTGAATATGATTGATTGGATATTAACTAAGTCTCATTATGGTATAGTATCAAGTATTTTTGGCGCAGTTGTGGGTCTTTGCAGTATGGTCTTACTAAATTCAGTAGTAAGGGGTGAAGGTGTTTTCACAATTACACTTCTTGTTTCAGTTCTTGTTTTTGTATTGACTCACTTTATTTTAGAGACATTTACTGAACAAGAGTTTGTCTATGAAAAAGATTGGGTTCTAGTTTATAGTCGAAAGACTGACTTTTTTGATGTGTTTTCATTGACGTGGAGAACTAGTTCAAATAACCTTGTTACCTTAACTCCTAATACTATGTTGACGGAAGATTTGTTTGAAGAACTTAAGAGATATAGTTCTGGGGCTTTAGTAGGTAAGGTTACTCATAAACAAAGTTCAGCTTATGTTATAGTTAGTGAATTAGTAGATTTTAAGAATTTAGATAGTTACTTAACTAAAGTTGAATATAGAAAACTCAAAGGGTATCGAAATCGCTTAGGGTTTTTAAGAAGTAATGTTCGAGATTTTGAGACTGTAAAAGGTGTTTTACGTTTGACTTTTGAACAAGAGAAAGCAGAGACTATTTTTGATTAAATAGTTTCCTTTAGATGGGGTGAAAAGCACTGATTATATAAGATTTGAGAAACCGTAGAAAGTGGTGAGTTTTAGATTATGGAGTTAGAACAAGCAATTCAAAGTTGGAGGTATAGGTTAGGTAGTGGTTCTAAATGGACTGTTAAACTTTTTGAAAGTGAATACTTAGCTCAGATTACGGATGTTTATTATAACAAGGAGTTTGGTTCCATAATGGTTGAGTTTGATATTTTGAATCATTTTTGGGAATTAACTTACCGAGTACCTGTGCAAGAGTTTATGTCTAAATATGGTGTAGAAAAATTAGGAGCATAAAATGGACAAATTATTTGATGAATTGGCAAAATCGCTAAATGTAAGTACAGATTTGGTACAACAATTTGTGGGGAATTATCCACAATTACGTTCACAGTGGCAAGTTTATAAGGTGTTTGATTTGTGGAACGACTTTCTAAGCTTCACTGCTTTCATTGTACTTGGTGTGCTGATTTACCTTGGTTTCAAGTACCACTCAGATTTAGAAGATGAACTTGAGGAAGAAATAACTGCTATTCGAAAGAAGTGGCTCAAATACCTAGCGGTATCCTTCCTAGTATTGTGCTTAGTTGATTACGTTTTATTATCAATTCAGACTTACTTGGCACCAGATATTACAATACTATTTGAAGTTTTAAAGCAGTTGAAGAAATAAATAGGTTTGGAACGGTCAACTCTCATAGAGGGTTGACTTTTCTACTGTTTTGTAGTAAAATAATTAGCAAGAAACCTATTAGGAAAGGAGTTTCCAAGTGTTACTTTTAAAAACAAAACGCACTTACAACGACCTATTAAATTTGGCTTTCCGTACTCTGCAGGAGGATTTAGATTTAGCTAACAAAATTACAGTTGTAGGAGCACACGCTATTTACTCGAACTACTTTGCAGGTCTGATTGACCTAGCAGAAGAAACACGAGAAACTACAGACTTAGATTTAGATTACTTTGGAGATTTATCTGAACTTGATTATGTGCGATTTGAAGATTGTTTTGCCTTAAGGTTAGGTCAATTAGGTCTTACGGTGTCCTTCAAACCGATAAAAGTCCGTGAGACTTCAGTTACTTATAAGTTCCAAGTAACAGACGGTACTTGCGTAACTCCTTGTTTGAAGATTGATTTTAGCTCGAATAAAGGGCTTTGGCAGTACGAAGTTCTTCCGATTGAACAATCTTTAGCAAGAAAACTTCAAATGTGCAATAGATATGTGGATCGTCGAGCAAAAGATAAGGTTGATGTTTATAACATTATTACATATAAGTTCCCAAACGGAATTACGAAGGGTGAGGTTTTAGATTTATTAGCTCACTACAGTTGTTCCTTTGACTTAAATCCTCGATGGTTGCAATCTGATGCTTTAGAGATAGGTTTACAGTCCTTTAAGAACTTCAAACCGAAAGATGCAGTTAATGGGGTATCTCATAGATCTTGCTTGCTCTACATTCAGAATTTACTTTTAAGTTTAGCAAGCTCAGACGTACCTAATAGTCAAGTTCTTTGATATATTCTGGAAAACAAGTCATGGACTTGTTTTCTTTGCGTTTTTGTGCTATAATAAAAGAAATTTAAAGGAAAGGAAGAATTTATACGTTGAGAACCAAAGAAGAAGTTTTTGAATTGGTTAAGTCACACCTTATCGATTTAGACTCGGTATCCGAAGTCGCCACTCAGCGGAAGTACATCCATGATGAGATTAAGTCTTATTTAGTTGAGAACTACTTAGGGTTTGCAACAAGTCCTTCGGTCAATATTGAGTTAATGAATGCTTTAGATGAGGTTGGTTGGCTTGATAAAGGTACATTTACCTTAGAGGGTCGAGTGGTTGTTCCTATTCGTAACGCAGATGGCTCGATTGCAACTTTGGTAGGTTGGCGAAAGGGTTTCCCTAAGTATTATACTATTGCTGATAAAGAGTTCTCTAAGGAGAGTCATTGGTTCAACTTAGACAGAGCGTTAGATAAATCATTTAATGGAGATAGTCGTTACCGTGGTTCTGTTGTGGTAGTTGAGGGTATCTTTGATGCTCTCCATTTGGATGCTTATGGTGTTCCGGCTATCGCGACTATGGGTTCCGATGTGAATGCTTATAAAGGCGCAGTTCTTAATTTATTTGATAAAGTCATTTGTGTCCCGGATAATGATAAAGTAGGTCAAAAGGCGTTACTAGAGAAGAAGTGGCAAGTACCTACTAATTCAACTTTCTTATATGTAGAAGAAAAGCGGTATCAGTTTGGAGAAGGTCTTTCTTTTCAAGTAAAGGACATAGACAACTTTTTAAGTTTATTTGGTTCTCAGATACATGAGGTATTAGTTCCTTTGGTAGAAAACAAGGCAGCGGTAGTGGAGAGGTTGAGTTTATGAAATCACTAGAAGAAGTGCAAGAAGATTTATCTCTTAAACGTAAAGAAGTTCCCATAGGTTCTCTTTGGCGACATTTAAAGACAGACAACCTTTACACTGTTAAAGACATTGTAATAGTGGAGTCTGATTTAACTCTTGCGGTATCCTATAAGCGCCTTGGAGATGCTAATCGTCTACACTGGCTCCGTCCATTAGATGAATTTTTAGATGGTCGATTTAAGCGAGAGGTTTTGTTTAAAGATGAGGTAACAGAAAGATGAGGTAACAGATGGAAGTAACTATAGAAGATAAGATAAACTATTGGAAAAACTGGATTGGTATTGGTTCTGAGTGGTTGACTATTGAGTTTGAACCTATAGCAATAATGGTTACAGACATTGTATACAGCAGTGATACAGACTCGTTTGAGGTAGAATATATCTCTGAGGACAGTCCTCATTCGATTAACTTTAGTCCAGTAGATCAATTTGTAGATGGTCGATTTATTCGTGATTATAAATAGACTTGAAAGTGAAAGCAGGTAAAACATGAAAATTGTAAAACGTAACGGTCAATTAGAGGATTTTGACGCTAATAAAATTTATGGTGCTTTAATTAAAGCAGCTCAGTCAGTTTATGTAGTAGGGGATGACCTAAGAAACAACTTAGCTCGCATTGCAAAAAGTGTTGAAGTAGAGTTAGAAGAGTCTCACTCTGAGAATATTACCATTTCTATGGTTCAAGCTTTGGTAGAAAACAAACTCCTCTCAAATGGATATCTCCAAATTGCGGAGCATTACATTTCTTACCGTTTGCAACGTGACATTGACCGCACAGATTACAAAGATAATGTAGTCGTACATTTGCGTTTGGAACGCATTCGTTAAAAAACTATAGAATAGAAAAAGTAGTAAAAAGTAAAGAAAACTCTTGACACACCTTACTTTTTGTGATATACTAAATAAGTAAAGTTGATAAATACTTTACTGTGATCTATTTTTAATAAAGTAGCTCACTTTACCGTTAGGTAAGCACTCCTTATATTATTTAGTTGTGGTTGCAGATTGTAAAAGGTTTGCAACTAATACCTACAATTTTGTAGGGTGTTCAATATTTGAACAAAACTTCTTAATTTTTCCATACTTGATTCTCCTATTAAGTAGTGCATATAGCAACTTTAATCAGTTGTTATGTGATAGGTAAGGTTTTCTCATCCTTACCAAAAGAAATCTTAGAATTTCTTCTTTTCTTTTTGAGTTGCAGATTGTAAAAGGTTTGCAACTTTTAGAGGAGATTGGTTCCCTCCTCTTAGAATGTTTAATGCGTGACTTTGTTTGCTCATTGATGTTCTCCTAGTATTTATTTTGGTTCAGGGCTTTGAATTGTAAAAGGTTCAAAGCTCATTGTGAGGAAAAGTTTATTCTTTTCTTTCACAAGGGTAGTTAAGTTTATCTTAATACCTTTTCTTTAATTGTATTTTAAAGGTTAAATAAATTAAGTAATCTTTGTATTAATTTGAATACAAATAAACCCACCGTCCTTGGTCTTTGAGACTTATTTATCTGACGAGGTTTAAAAACTTAAATTTAACTTTTAAATGTAAACCTATATCTTATCTTTATTTAAGAGAGGGTTAGGGGTATCGTAGGTTGCCTTTAGCGGAAACAATAACTTGCTTTGCAAGTTATTGTGGAGCGTTAAGAATTGAATGGTACATTTATATCTGTTTTTAACATTTGTAACAACCCTTTGAACCTATTAGGTCACTAATTATAAAAGATTTGTGATTTATGGGTGAATTTTGGTTCACCAATTTAGATAACGCATAGTTGTCCCTTTCTTTTCAAACCTAGAGATTGTAAAAGGTCTTTAGGTTATAGGAGCTAGTTTTTAGGTTTATTTTCCTAGCTCCGAGTGGTTCTCGTTGAACTATTTCCTTTCCAAATTTTTTCAGGTCATAAGTTGTAAAAGGCTTATGACTTATAAGTAAGTTTAGCTTACTGAAGTCCGTAAAGGACACTTAATTTATTTGACCGTCGTGATGACAGGCGAAGCCAATGTAGAGACTACTGTAACTACTGTTAATGGTATCCTTTTTCATTGGCTTTTTAAGTCCGGCTGAGAAGTCGCACTGTTGGTTTTATGAGATTACCTCAAAAGGCACAACTATTGTTAGGTCTGGATGATAGACTAAGATTTTGTTAATTTGTTGGTTAATTGATTTGGTTGCTTAGTAATTCCTCTTTCAAAAAAAAAATTTTGGTTACATACGGTTAGTTAAACTAGCAGATTTTACTTTACTAAAAATACTAAATAGAAAGCTTTACAAAAGAAACAGAAGACTAACGGTAGTTACTAATTGCTTAAAAATGCTTTAAAATTGCTTAGAAATTGCTTTAAATTGCTAAATATTGCTAAATTATTGCTTAGAAAAACTTGAGGTAAAAAACAACATGGTAAAAATTGATATGTCTAAGATTTCTGCAGAACAAATGGCTCAAATGCAACAAGTTCTTGCGAAAGATACTGCTGGTGCAAAACGTTCTCCACTCACTGAACTTGGAGAAGAACTCGGTATCAAAATCTTCAACCGTGCGAAGGATGGTTACACAAACCAAAAACTTTTGGTTTACATCCCTCGCATGGGCTTCCCAACTGTTGATGAAAAAGGCGATTTAATTCCGTTCCGCGTTCCTATGCGTTCGGTTACAATGAAAGCCTTTAACAACGGAGATAAGGATAGCAACTGGAAAGGTTCTATGCCTTACTTTGAAGAAGCTAAAGAAGAAAATCGTATCTTTGCACCTTGGGGTCAATCAGGTAATAACGAATACCTTCGTGATTACATTTCTGCAGCATTTGACATGCGCCGTGCGAAAATTGAGCTTGAAGTAGCTCGTCAAGGATACTCTTCTGTTGCTGAGTTGGTTGCAAACGAACCTCAGTACAAAGAAGAAAAAGACTTTACTAAGACTTTCATGGAATATGTGTTCTTGCAAGTTCAAAGTAACTCAGACATGTGGTTCCCAGTAGTAGTTATTCCAACTACAAAGGACGCTAATGGTAAGTTCACAACTACACCAGAAACAAAACCTTTGCTTGATGAAGCTGGAAACCCAACAACTGTGGAGAAACAAATTCCTCGTATTGATAATTATGGTAAACCTATCTGCGATAATGATGGTAACCAATTATTTGAAACACGTGAGTTTGCTCACACGATTGAAGGTGAAATGAAGTGGCATAAGCTCACTACAAAAGCCTTCACTGAAAAGTTGGTGAAAGCTCTTGAGTTGCAAGCACAACAACCGGGTATCACTGAACTTGGCGGGTTCTTCGTTCTCTTCAACTATGAGATTGATGAACAAGCACTTGCCAAAGCGAAGAAAAACGGTGGTGCTGCTTACGAAAGTGAAGATTCTAAGTCTGGTGCTTCATTAAACATTCAAGTAATGCAAAAAGTGGCTCCGTTCACTGATTTGTATGACTTGACTGAGTACCTTGGTCTTCAAGAACAATGGGATAAGGAAGCACAAGCTCATTACAACGCTCTTCACCTTGTACAAACTGTTCGCGCTTGCGAATTGCTTTCTGACGAAGAGGTAAATGAGAAACTTGACAAAATGTACGGTGGTCTTGACAAAGTGAAAGCTGAAGTTGAGAACATTCAAACAACTGCTGAAAACCTTAAAAAAGGTGTAGCAGCAGGTGGGTCTGCCAACCCTATCACAAATTCTGCAGCGAACCGTCTAGGTGCGAATGCAGGTCAACTTCCTCCGGGTGTAGATGTTGATCCAGCAAGTGCTTTGGACTTTGGTGCTGAGGAATAAAACACTCCAAACCTAAATTAAGAGTTTTTAGCCTTTAGACTCTCCTTAATTGGTAGAGATGTAGTCTTATAGAAACCGAGAAAGTCAAACTAGTTTGGTTTGGCTTTTAACAAAGAAATTTATTTCTTTGTTTTCTCTAAGTTCCTAGTGTTTTCTAGGAATTTTGCGAAGATAAAGAGGAAAGGAAGAATATATTTGGCAACAGTAGTAGATGAACTATTTGCTGACTTACAGGTTAGTAAGGGTGAGAGCAAAAGTGAGCTAAAACAGACTTCACTATTTGACTCAGAAGAACACCGCAATTACCTAGAGGGTATTATTGCTAGAGGTCAGAAAGCTAAGTTGTTAGCTTGGGAAATTGAGAACTTTGCTCAATATGAGAAAGAACGTTTTGAGTTCGGTTCTCATTGGGTGTTGTTACTTAAGGCTTTCAACTCAACTGGGAAGTCTAACGCTTTGAAGGCTTTGGAATACAACCTAACCACTAAGGGTATCGGCTTGCAACTAGCGAAAGGCTTTATTAAGCACGGAGCGTTAGAAGCAAAAATTACAACCTTTTGGTCGGATGGGTTAGAGGTTGAGTATTATTTAACTCGAACGAGTTTGAGTCCTCGCTCTACGTTTAAGAACGGATATAGAGTGTACTTGAATGAATACGGCACTAGAAAAGAGGTCTATAACACCCTTGTAGATGGTCGTTTTGTAAAAGTCTCTGAAACCCCAAGTTTCTTGAAGCGCTACTTCAACTTAGCAGAGGTTGGTGGTCGTTATTTGAACTTAATGAGGGGCGCAGAGGGTCTTCCTGTATTGGAACAGTCACCAGCTTCACTTAACAAGATGTTGTCGCAAGCAGCAGACTTAGAAACGGCAGAGCAAGCGATTAAACAAATGACAGATGATAACAAGGAAACGTTCCAACAACTAGAGGTTGTAGAGGGTCGTATTCGAGTTTATTCGCAAGACATTGTAGAGCGTAGACACTTAACAAAAGAAGTTTTACGACAATTAGAGGATAAAACAACTCAGTTTGAGTTATTAGAAAAAGGCTCTGAGGGTATCCTAGAAGTCGCAAGCGACTTGAAAGCTATGTCTGAGTTGGAAGGAACAACTACGATTGATGGTGTGGATTTGAAAGCACTCAATCAAGTTCATTCTATTCAAACGAAGTTAAAAGAGTTTGGCTCAGAGGTTTCCTTACCGATTGTTGAAACTGCTAATTTAACTGATTTGGCAACCTTAGATAAGATTTCAAAAGGTCTAACTGCTTTAAATGAGGTTGAGAGTTTCGGGCAAGCTCCTAGTAGCTCTTCAACTCAAGTTTTGGAAGTTATTTCAACTTTAAACTCGGCTATTGAAGATTTGAATACTGCACCTAGCTTTGGAGTGATTGAAGAGAGCAGAAATGATGAAGTTTTATCTCTCTTGGCTTTAGAGTCTCAGTTTTCAGAATTGGAAACTTTAGACAAACAGTTAGAACTTGAAGGTTCAGAGAAAGAGTTTTGCTTTAAAGAAAGCGAAGAACTTCTACAAGAGTTGAAAACCCAAGGGTATCCCGTTGGTGTCTGCTCACACTGTGGTCATCTTTCGATTACAGAACCTTTTGAGATTGGTTCAACCGTAGTAAGTCCACATGAGCATAGCTAGGAGGTCTCAGATTGGCTCAGATTTGATTTTAAATTAGTTGGGGTCTATTTGTACCTTTGAGATTTAAAAATCGAGTAGAGAGCAAATGAGAGGGTTTTAAAACAAAACAGAAGGAGGTTCGTGTTATGCGAATTTTATGCGGTACTAAAAGACATACATACAAAGGGGTTCGAGCGTTTTTAACTGATGAAAAGACGGTTGATGGGTTGCAAGTTGTTGAAGTTTTCCCAAAAATTATGAGTAAATCTTCTTTTTATGAGGGTGAAATAAACGCGTTTGAATACTTCGAGAAGAAAGGTTACTCTATTTACATGAACTCAGTACATGAGGCGGATGATGAAGAGGGGATTCAAGATTGGCTGACTCTTTACAATAACGTAGAAGAGGTTATTTTATGACATCTAAAGTACCAAGAGGGTATCCGAGTCGAGAAATTACCGACAATTCAGCTCGTATGTTGGTTGCAGGTTTTCAACAGTGCCCAGACTTGTGGTCTTTTCGGATTTCTATGATTTTAAACATTGAGATTTGTATTAAGAAATTGACCTTACATTTATTACCAGAAACAGTTTCTTCGACTGCAAAATCTCACCTAGTCTTAAAATTGTTAGGTTTGTTGCGAGATTATATTCCAGAGTTACACTCTTTTATTCAAGAAGTTAGTAAAGATAAAGCTCGCTGGAAGTCTGTAGGTGCTTTCAGCTACACTCAAGAAAGATACAGTCAATATGTTGTAGATTCTCTACCTTTACTTCCTTTACCGGAAGATTTAGTTACTATTTATTGGATTTTATCCGATGCTTTAAGATACTATGGCTTAGATTAAACGTTAAAAGGAGAGGGAGATTTGAAAAAAATAATCGGCAACACCTCAGTTACTTTTGGTGACCGCCACATTGAAAATGTGTATAGAGGTCAACACATCAACTACCAAGAGAACTGTTATTGGTGCTTTGATAAAACTTTGGAGAGGGTTCAACTCCTTGAACCAGAGTTATATAATGAAACAGGCGACTTTATAGGGGTTCGTACAGGGGTATCGTGGCTCTCTGGAGACCGCATTATGTTGAGTCGCACAATGAAATTTTTGGACTCAATTAAGGGTCACAAGGTTATTAACCGAGGAAACCATGATTTACATGGGTCTGAAGAGCGTAATGATTATTTGTTCTTGTCATCTTTAGGTTACTTTGACTCACCAGCGCATTTAGCAGAGGAAGATAAACAAGTAGGTCGAGTGATGTTAGAGTCGCCTGACTTAATTGACCCGGACACAAATGAACCTTTGAGAGTGGTCTTCCACTATGTTCCTTATGGTAAAGAGTTTGAGAAGTTGGATATTGTTGAAGGTATCACTAATATTGCGATAACTCACTACGATTTCCGCGTTGGTTTGACAAACTTTACAAACAATCCGGAAGCGATTGATTTAACAACTCATGAGCCTTTTTATGGGGTTGATTTGATTTTAAATGGTCACATCCACCAACCAAGTGAGTTGAAAGCCTTTAAGACTGAAGGTGGAACGTCTTGTGCCTTTATGAATTTAGGCTGTATGGCAAGACCAAAGCGCTCAGAAGATTATAGCTTTGTATGGTGCGCAGTAGTGAAAATGCGTAAGAACCCAATCACAGGCTTACCAGAGGTTCACTTCGACCCACAAGTCTTTGAATTAAAACCACCTTCTGAGATTTTCTTGGAAGATACAGAAGGGTCTGTAGCAGAGCAAGTCAAAGCAGAAGGGAAACAAGCTCAACTCTCCGAAGCCTTAGAAGGGTTGAGAGATTTCAACTGGGCAGGGGTATCCATTTCAGAGCGTTTAAATCTTATGGTCTTAGAACCAGAGATTAAAAACTTAATTAAGCATTATTTGGCGCTTAATTAACTGTTGTTTCGTTGTGAAGATACTAATTGCAGTAGGTTTGTTGATTATTTTTCAACTTTCCTACCTCATTATTGAAGTTGTAAAGTTTTCGATAAGAAGTGAAAAACGAAGAAAACAAGAAGAAAATAGAAGAAAGGACAACTTATGTCTGTAGAAAAAACATTGGCTCGTTTGGAGTCGTTAAACAAACAAGCATTGGAACATAACCGTAAAGAGCAAGAAATTCGAGGGTCTAAAAAGGCTCGTGTCCAAGCTATTTTGAAAGAAGTTGAAATCCTCAACTCACTTGGGTATCCGATTAAAATGGAACTCGCTAGTGAGACGGAGTTCACAAAAGAGTCGATTGAAGCTTACAAAACCCTTGCAAGTAAAATTTTGGCTGAGAAAGTTGCTGAAGCAGAGCGTTTAGAGAAGTTCTTTGAAGCGGTAGAGAAGAAAGACTATGACGCTATTAAGGAAATCACAGGAGAAGATGTTTCCTCAGTTTCTTATGATGTTGAAGTAGCAGATAGTAAAGAAGTCAAAGCAGAAGCAAAAGAGATGACTGCTCAGATGTTGGAAAATGATGCAGTAGTGGATATTGCAAAAGGCGACTCTCCACTTATTCCAGAACCAACAAAAGAGATTAAGTTTGAAGAAACTGCACCAACTAAGGAAGAGCAAGTGGTATCTCCAAACACCGTAGAAACTCCAACCAGTGTAGAAACTGCACAAGTTGAAACACATTCAAATACAGATACAAGTGCAGTTGATTTGCTAAGTGGTGTATTTGGTAGTGCAACTCCAACTGAAACCGTAGCGGTAGAAGTTCCTAAAGCAGAGGAAACGCCTAAATCGACACCAAGTGCAGACACTAATCCATTTGCAGGCTTTGACACTGCTTCTTGGGAGCAAGGATTCAAGTTAGATTAAGGAGAACCGCTGAAAGATGTTTTTAAAAATTGCATTTGACACATTAGCAGAAGAAAGTCGCTTGCTGATTGATACAGTAAAACGCTCTATGATTGACCCTAAGAGCAAGAACGTAGTTATGAAAGTTGAACCTAGTGGTGCGGTATCCTTCCTTGCCCTTACAGACATTGTGGTTGCAAAAACAAGTGTAACCACTTCTGCGGTAGAGGTTACAGAATTTGAAGGGGAAGAACCAATTTACTTCCAAGTACCAGCTCTTACTTTAGAGAAGTTGATTTCAACTTATGCAGCGAGTGAATTGACAACTCCATTGAGTGTGACTTTCCACCCTCTAACTGATATTGAGGTAGCCATTACCGTTCAAGAGAGTTTGAAATTACCAGACAAAGATGAAGAAATTCGCAACTCTTCTCTAATTGCAACCACTCCACCTTTTTATATTTCAGACTTGTACCGTTTGGAGTATATTAGTGTTGCAGACAATGCAGAAGTTCCGTTTGTAGAGTTGACAGAACAACAACGTGAGGACATGATTCAAACCTTGAATGATTTAGCTCCTTACACTCCAACAACGAATGAAATTCACAACGATTTGATGTTCAACCCGACTACCAAAGCTTTGGTGTTCTACAAAGATACTTACATGCCTAGTGTTCAGAATAATATGGACTTCTTCTTGGAAGAGGGTGGTCTTCGTCCAATGAGTTTGATTGCTTTGAAAGACTTGTTGGCTAAGGGTCTATTCTCGTTTTATAAAGATGAAGAAAAACACTTCTTTGTCTTGAAACAAGGTGCTACTGTAATTGGTGTCCTCTATGATGTAGATGTGGCTTACCCACCAAACTCTCTGGATCAACTTGGAGATTTACCTTGGGTATCCTTATCTCGCCCTCTTGTTGAAATGTATTTGAAACGTATTAATGCTTTAAGTGGTCTCATGTCCGCAGAGCGTATTCAAGTCATTATTTCTGATGATTTGAAGAATGTAACCTTCAAATATGGAGATTTAGACTTGACTGCCCCTATTGAACACGTGCATAAGGTAACAGAAGGTAACCAAGCGAAGTTGGAGTTAGGAGGTTTCCAATTTGGACTTTCCCCAGTTTACTTTGATTACTTGTTGTATGGTAAAGGTGAGTTTGCTGACGATATTCGCTTTGGTTTTGCTGGTGCAGGGAAGTTTGTCTTTATCAAGAGTTTTGACTCCTCTAACATTTGGTCTGTTGCTATGAGTAGTAATTAAATCTAAGTAAGTGAATAGAAAAGGGGGGTTTCCTTGGTTTCAGAAACATTCGCAAGTCGCCTCGGTGCGATTAAACAAGACTACTCCTTGAAAGAGGATAGACTTAGAAAGCGCCAAGATGACATTGCACAACTAGAAGATTTGCGCACTCTCTACTTGAATAGAGCGAAAGCCTTACAATACGTTGTTATGTTGAGCAATGATGGTACAAAAGGTTTGCGTGACTATATGGAGGGTATCATTAACCGTGCTTTGGCTTTGGTCTTTGGAGAAAACGTGTATAAGTTCTCTTTGATTTCCGACTTGAAAGCTCAGAAAGTTCACTTGAATTTATTGGAGTTCAAGAATGGTCAATGGAACGAATTAGTGATTGGTAAGCAAACAGGAGACGGTATGGGTCAGATTATTGCCTTTCTGTTCTCTGTAGTATTGACTGAGATTACCAATCACCGTATGTTGTTTGTCGTAGACGAGTTGATGGGTGGACTTCACGAGAAAGCGGTAGAACTAGTACAACGTTGTATTGCTGAATTTGAGGGTCATGGTGGTCAGTTCACTATGATTGAGTACACCTTTGAGGACTTTGGTAAAGAGTTGATGTTGGCTTTCGACAACAAGAAAGAGCGCACAAACATTGTGGATTCAAGAGAGTATCCACTATTACCGGAAGAAAAAGAAGTTGCAACTGAGGTTGCTTAACAAAAAGAGAGGTTTACCTAGCGGTATCCTCTTTTTTTTTTGATTTTCCAATATGGTTTTGCTAGAATAAAGAAAATAATTGAAATGAGGTTTGGATTTTGGATTTAACTGAAAATCGACTTTATAGAAACAGACAAGACTCCAACAAAGTTGTAGTAGTCAAAGAACTTAGAAATAATGAGGTTATTTTCCTCCACGCACCGCCAATGAATAGTGACATCCATTGGCTTGCACCACCAAAACGTGAAACTTTGTCTTTGAGTGACTTTAAACGCACGTATCGACCTTTCAAGTAGAAAACCCCTTGTGGTATCTACTTTTGCCAACCAAATTCAAAATGTAACAAAGTCGTAATATGAAATTGCGACTTTCTTTGTTATAATGTTTTCATATTTTGATAGCAAAGGAAATTATCCAAGTATGAAGAAGAAAGTTTTATCGACTTTATTATTAAGTACAGTCTTATTAAGTCAAGGTTTAACAACCATTCAAACAGTAAGCGCAGGAGCATTAAATCCTCATGAGGTAGTTGATGTACCACAAGCAACCCCAACCTCTAAAGGTGTATCAACCTCTGCCATTGCAGAACAAGACCAGAAAGTGGAACAATTAACTGAGAAACAAAAAGAAGCAACTTCTCAGTTAAATGATGTACAAAGTAAGGTTACTGCCTTAGAAACAGAACAAGCCAATTTACAAGCTGAAACTGACCATTTGGAGTCAGTATCTAAAGACCTAGAAAAAGACATCAACAACTTATCTAAGAACATTGTGTCTCGTCAAGAGTCTTTGGAAAAACAAGCTCGTAGTGCGCAAACAAGTGGTTCTGTTTTAGACTATGTGAATGCTGTCGTCAACTCAAACTCTATCTCTGACGCTATTTCTAAAGTTACTTCTATGAACCAAATTGTTGAAGCAAGTAACAAAATGTTGGCACAACAAAAGAGTGACAAGGAAGACATTTTAGCGAAACAAGAAGAGAACAACCAAGCGATTAACACGGTTATTGCTAACAAAGAAAAGTTAGAAGATGATGCACAAGCTCTTAAATCTCGCAAAGCGGAGTTAGAAGTAGCGAAGTTGAACTTAGAGGTTGAAAAAACTGAAGCAGAAGATAAGAAAGCTGAGTTAGTAGAACAAAAAGCAGAAGCAGAACGCCAAGCAGCTAAAGCTTTGGAAGAAGAAAAATCTTACTTAGCTCAAAAAGAAAGTGAAAAAGCAGTAGTAACTAACTCTGCCAACACTTCGTTAGAGCAAGAAGTCTCAGCGGTATCTACTCCATCTGCTCCAACTACCTCAGAAGAAGTAACTCCCAGTTCTGAACCACAAGAGGAAGCAACAACTCCAACCCCAACACCAACAGTAACTCCTACGGTGTCTACAACAAGTCGTCCTAAGTATAACACAGACGCATCAAGTTACCCAACTGGTGAATGTACTTGGGGAGCTAAAACATTAGCACCTTGGGCTGGAGATTATTGGGGTAATGGAGCACAGTGGGCTACAAGTGCTGCTGCAGCAGGTTTTAAAACTGGTTCAACTCCACAAGTAGGTGCGATTGCATGTTGGAATGATGGTGGATATGGACACGTTGCAGTGGTGACTGCGGTGGAGTCTAACACTCGTATCCAAGTTTCAGAGTCAAATTATGGTAAGAAACGTTATATTGGAAATCACCGAGGTTGGTTCAATCCTACTACAACTTCAGAAGGTTATGTAACATATATCTATCCAAACTAATAAACTGACAAGATTTATCTCGCATACGAGGGTATGCGGGATTTTTTCATGTTCTCATTTAGATAGTAAGTAGAAAATCTTGAAAGTTGAGATAAAACAAATGTATGAACTACTAAAAGGTTCACAACCTGTGTCAACTCAAAACCAACAAGGTCAAGGAGTTGTACAAGGTAAAGTAACCAATAAATATGTTGAAAATTTTGAAAGGCTCTTGTGTGCAGGAGCATATAAACAATTAAAAGAGAGAAAAGACAAAGGGATTACTGAGGGTATCATTTCCAAATTCTCACCTAACAATTTGCGTAGAGTGGTTTTAGGGTTGGATGGTATTTATGTTCAATTTTATGTTTCTCCGGTCAATTTCAAGGCAAAGGAGCAGTTTGTACCAATTACTTTTACAGAGCAATTAGGTACAGAATTATCAGCAGAAAGCAAGTCTACTCCAATAACTAAGGTGTTGAGAGGTGACAGTCGTTCTCTCTTTGGTTCACGTGTCTTCTCAAGTGTAGAAGAGATTATTGTACTGAGTAGTAGCCCAGAAGTTCAAGGGTATCTTTTAGACAACCACGGTCTCGATTGGTTCTTAGACCCAAGTAGAAAACAAACCGTAGAGTCTTCATTCAAACGACTAAGAGCAGTTGGATTGGTAGAAGATAGTGTTACTTGTAAAGAGTTTGTGGAGAGTCATAGAGAACAAATCAATGATCCGTATGGTTTAATTTTGAGAGACACCGAATTGAACTATGTAGGTGCTTTGTTCAATGATGATTTGTATTATACCCACACGGCTCTTCGCCCTCAATATTATGAGATGGATGAAGAAGGTGGTGCTTTATGGAACTACTTCCAAGAGGTTAAGAAAGGAACGCCTAAATCAACTAAACCTTTGGAAACTAAAGATATTGGAGGAGGGTTCTTAAAAGACTCCGACTTAACTTTGGTTACGAACTTCTTAGGTTTGGTTCGTGTACTTGAGGGGTATCAGTCTGAGATTTCAGCTCAATTTCCAACTTTAAAAGAGACTTTAGAGGTTGGAGAACATAACAAAGCTCTAGCAAAAGAGTATGTAAACTCGATGGTTGCTTTTGTGAAAGAGCATAGAGATATTACTTCTTATCCGACTCCTAAAGTGACTATCACTTCTGACACAACTTATTTGAGAGCAGTTTCCGTAGCTAATTACCTTTTGAAGAATAAAGATAAGGTAGGATTGAGTAAAGGTGTTGATTCCGTATTTGTGGGGTATCTCACTGCGCTCACCACTTGCTTGGAGTTGGCTTTAGAAAACATCACTTTTGATTTTATGAGTTCTGAGTTTGTTTCAAGTTATAAGAGTGGGTTAGAATTGTACTTAAGTAACTTGTCTGATGAAACGGAAGAAACAGAAGAACCTTTGGAGACAGAAGACGAGGTTTCAGAAGAACCAAACGAAGAAGATAAAAATAGTGAGAAGTACCAAAGTCTTTACGATAAACTAGAGAGTTTCGGACTTGATTTAGAGGGTGTAGAGTTTAAACCTTTAGCACGTGAGATTACCTTAGAGGGTGTAGACTTCTTACCAGAGAGTGTTTTAGAAACAGTAGGTGAGGTTTCACCATTGTTTGCAGTAATCAGTTGGTTATCAGTGAACTCGGTTTACTATTTTGATACGTTCTTTAACGAAAAAGAGTTCTTCCAATTAGCTTGCTCTTTAAAAGAGTTGGATTTATCAGATGAAGAAGCAATTAAACTAGCAAGTTTCGGTATCTTCGGTTTAGAGTCAACTTCTATTTTTGATGGTTACAATGAGTTTATTGATAAACACTCTAAACTAAAAGAACAGTTTGCAGAATTGGATAGTTACTTCGCAAATGAAGGTAAAGGCTTAGAGTTTAAACAGATTAGACCTTCTTTTAAAGATTTTGCAGAGCGTTTCGCTAATGAAGTTTCTGTGGAGTTGTTGACTACACCTAATTATTTAGCAGTAGATGTCTTGCGTTCTGCTTATGGTACGGTTGCTTGGGGTATTCCACTACCTAAAGTCTCTCAAATGCCTAAATTAGCTAGTTTGTTAACAGACTTAGTAAACACTACAAGGGTATCCTACCGTTTCCGTCGAGATTTTGAGAAGTTTGAAAAAGAGTTTGGAGCTGACGTTATTAGTCGTTTGAGCAGTAAACACTTAACCAAAGAAGGGGATTTCCTAAGTCATGCTATAGACCCTCATACTTTCGTAAAAGTAGTAAGTAGCATTTTCAGTTACTATCCGCCTAGCGAAGTAAGAGATATTAGTGGGGTGTTCCAAAAAGCCTTAGAATTAGTAGAGAAGAAAGAAGGTGAGATTAGTGAGTAAAGTACAAGACCAGATGGAGAAAATCTCAAACCAACTTGGTTTAGGTTTAGACAATCAACAGATTGTAGATGTAGTCTACAGTTCTGTAGAGGAATTAGTAGAAAACGGACTTGAAGGTTCAGATGAGGTCGTTTATTTCTATGCTACTTGTATGTTAGCTTGTGCCTTCGGTCAACTTTCTTTAGATAGAAAAGCAAGTGGGTTTACCTTTGGTTTTAGTGACTTAAAACCGATTTATACTCAGTTAGAGTCAGAGTTAGCAGTTCATTCTGTTGAAAACCAACTAAAAAATCAGTTAGCGGTATCCGACTTGCGCTCTAATTCTTTGAAAGACTTAAAAGCCGAACAATTAGAACACTTCTTAATTGATGATATTGCGACTGTTTCAAAGGCTTTAGATTTAGAGTTTGACCCCACTTCGGTATCCTCAGAAGTCAAAGACAGTTTGGTTTCTGTTGAAGATGAGACTTTCGCTAGAAAAATAAAGGCTTTAAAGTCGTCAAGTAAATTGAACGCTGATGTGGTTTCTTTGGTTGACTCTTTGCTTGATATTTATGATTTTGCTTTTGAAGCAGGTTATGAATTAGATAAATACGAAGGGGTCGTAGTTGGTCTACCTGATCTGCCTATGGTGATTATCCAAGGAGAACAAGCAGTCCAACCAAATTATACTGCATCTTACTATGCAGGAGAAGCTATGTTTTCTCCTCTTCGCTCTATTTCGGTAAACACTTCAAGACAAGTAGACTTAAAAGAAATTGTAGAGTCAAGTAAACCTATTTATTACCCTTACAAGATGTTGGAGTTTGCTTTAAGTCGTAAAGTAACGGTTCAAAAAGATGATTTGAACTTCCCTTCAGTTCCTATGAAGTGGAAAGGTTCAGATGGTCAGCGTGAATCGATTAAAGATTACTTAACAAAGAGAGCTTGGGAGTATTTGGTGTTGGTGTGTGATACTTACCAAGATGGGTATTTTTGGTCAGACAAAGTTGCTTACTTCGGTAAAGGTGCGACAAGACCAATTACTCCAACAGACAACCAAGTGTTCAAAGATTATCTAGCTAAGTTCAAAGCTACTTTCTCAACATTTTCTATCTTGAAAAACCATGTAGGAATGATGGAAGACGAGAAATGGGCGTCCGCTGAGTGGGTGGTATCAGCCCCAATTTCGGAGTTGCAAAACAGTGAGTTCAATCATACTAGTGCTTTATACACTGATGTTTTTGATTATGGTGGTGACTTTGAAGCTCCTTTAGTCAAAGACTTTAAAGATGTTCGAGTGAGTCACTATTCTCATATTGCAAAACCAGAAATTGCAGAGAGTGAACCTTTATTTGCTTATAAGGCTTTAGAGTCCTTACAACGTAAAGGTGAAAAACTAACTTATGGTTACCAGTTGTTAGGTAAAGGTCTTGATGGTCGTATTCTAACTTCATCTAATGAACTGACGGCAGCAATAAACGCTGGCGCAAAGTTGGTGCTCACTTATTGGGCAGGTTCTCGTTCAGGGAAAGGGGTTTCAATTTCCAACGGTCTAGCGGTATCAATCGCCAATGGTCGCCCAGTTTTTGGTGGTGATGGGAAACCAGACACAATGGTTCCTTACTACATTGCGTTTGGTGGTGCTGATTCTGATGGAATTCCTAAAGGTTACTTTATCCAAGCTGGTGTCTTTAATAAGTCTGCCATGCCCGTTGTCAACAACATTTCTGAGCAGTTGGATTGGGATAACAACCCAACGATTATGGGTTGGTTCGACAAGTCTATTCCTAAGTGGTTTAGTGGTGTGAGCAGTTCTCAAAAGCGTTACACAGGTGCTTGGGGAGATATGGCTTTCTATCGTCACATGTTATTAGTTATGGGTATTGTGTCTCTCCGAGCTACAGTTAAAGCGAGCGATGTTGCTTTGTATGAGAAGTTAGGTGGCGATGAGGGTATCCTCGGAATTTTTGACGAGGTTACAAACTGGTCGAACTTGTTTGGTTCTAAGGCTTTGAGTTCAAATGGCGGTTGGTTTCAAAGCATTATGTCAGACCCAGAATTAGATGAGCTTGTGGATTTAGGTCAGAATTACTTAGGTGGTTTATTAAAAGACCAAGCTACTCGTAAATTTGAACGAGCTTTAGAAGAAAAGTCTGATGATTATAGAGATAGAGCTTATTTAAGAGACCTGTACGATAAGTTAGATGAAAGCATGCAACTTTTGAATAAGTTGAAAAAAGCAGGCTTTCAAAATGAAGAGAGTTTACGTTCAAGTATTTACTTAGTGGGTCAGAGTTTTAACATAGGTGGTTTTGAAAGGCTTCCTAGAAACAAAGGAAATGATGCATCTTCCTTTAAAGCAGCTTGTGACTATAAGAATGGTGTAGTAGACCCTTGGTTGTATACCTTGTTGAACTTAGACACAGGTTTCATGGTTGGTTATAAAGGTACTGAGAAGTCTCAATATTGGTCTAGCCAAAATGGCTCAGACTCCAAGCGGTATCTTACTTCAAGTTCTCGTAGATTTGCTTATTTTGGTAGTGTAGATTTCCCAACTATCCGAGATGAAAATCCTCAAAATAAAGGGTTGGCTCGCTCTGTAAACTCTCAAATGGAAGGTGGAGCAGTTTACTTTAAGCCTTACTTGATTTTGGGAGACTCACAAGGTTCTTGTGTAACTCAGTTAGAGAAAAACTTAGGAAGTAAATCAGAGTCTATTAAGTCACGTAACTCGAATCCTAATAACCCTAACGAATGGGATGAGAGAATTGGAGTTTTGGGTTACTTAAAAGCTTTAGGTTCAAGTGATGTTAGTCGTTCCTTTGTTAGAGCTAGAGAAATTGCAGATTTAGTTGTATCTCAGATGGGGTATCCAGGTTCTTATTTGGAGTTCTTACTTGATTTAAGACCAGAGTGGAACTTCTCTTGCGAAGATGTCGTTATGGCTTTTACAAACCAAGACGCTTATTTAGCTAAGAAGAAAGAGACTGTTTACTACAAAGTAGATAGACTCTTAAATGAATTAGTTGAGTTTAAACAAAGTGGTGGAGCTACAGAAGGTAGTGATTCAACTAAACTGAACACAGTAGACCTCCGCCCAGAGTTTGCAACGAAAGAGGTTAAAGCAGATGAAGTGGAAGAGCCAACTTCTCTTTCTGATGAAGAAGACACTTCAAACTTCTCAGACCTTCATGAAGAAATTATCTCAGAACCTACCTCAGAGTCTCCAGTTTCGTCTGAGAGCAGTTTAAACTCGTCAGTCGATAACTTAGAGGTTGAACCTCAAAAATGGAACAGAGAGCAATCTGAGACTTCTGAGAGCGCACAAGTGAAAACCCCTAACATAGCTGACTCCGTAAATGTAGCTTCGACTTTAGCTAATCAGCTAGGGGTATCCAAACAGGCTCTTATGTCTGTCTTGCAGTCTGCCTTTGGTTTGCAAGGTTCTAGTATTCCTAAAGTAGAGACACTTGTGTCTACTGAGGAATTGAATGATAGAACGACAATGAGCCGAGTTGCTTCAAATCAAGCAGGTGTAGTCATTAAAGATGACCAAGACTTGAGAGAGTATTTGTTAGAGGATATTTACACTTACTTTGGAGATTGGAGTAGAGTTCGTAAGATTGAAATTATTGGTCGTCAGTTGTACTTCAATGGTTTACTTTATGAACCAGAGAAAGAGGGTATCCAGTTTAGTCCAGAAGTTTCTCCATATTCTATTTCCTTATGGAACAGTGGTGGTTTCGGAGAGTTATTCGATTGGAAACTAATTAGACAGTATTTGAATCCAACTTCTTTAGTCTTTGACTCTATGGACTACGCTTATAGAGAGTTTGACCTTATGGAGTCAAGCAGTTCTAAAACAGTTGTAGAAACTGCATTTAAGCGTTATTCTATGTTGCAAGACTTACAAGTAGGTACATATACCTTTACAAGAGTAGAAGTTGAAGAAATGATACTTGAAAGACAACCATTCTTATCAAGTTATGACCGTAGACAACAAGTCTTCCGTAGAGGGAATAGCAAAGGTAAGTCTTTCCGTCAAAAACGTTGGCAGAAAGCGAGAGAACACATGGCAGAGGGGAACACAGGTCGAGCGGTTGCTTCGGCTTTGGGTGCAGGTCTTGGGGTTGGTTTCCAAGGAGCAAGCCATGTAGGTGGTTTCTTCAATAAGGCAGCTAGGGTATTCCGTCAAGCAGGTTCTTCTGTTGCTGAGAATTGGAGAGAACAGGATAATTCTAAACACTAAGAGCTAATAGTATCCACCTTTTCTCTTGGGTTTTCAAATCGTGGTTAAGAGAGCGTTAGCTCTCTTTTCTTTTTACTTCTTTAACTTCTTAATACTTGACATTCTCGCAACTTATTGATATAATAAGAGAAATTAAATCAATAGGAGAACTAAATTTTGAAAGTAGAAAAAGAAAAGGTAGAACTTAATTCAGAGACTCTACCACAATTACTAGAAACGTTGTTTAAGTCTCAAAAACATGTCTTAGTACGCATTAACGGAACGGTCATTTTGGATTTATTAGACTTAGATGGTCTGAAAAAGCTCTTAATTACCAAGGGGTATCCTTATGTTACCGTGGTTTCCAAAAGTTATGGTTACGAACTCAATGTTCCACCGTCAATAGAAAGATAGGTTTCAGTTATGTTTATTTTAAAATCAGATGTTTCAACACCGTCTAAATTAAAGGGAACCTCTTTAGTTTCGCTTTGTAAATTCTCAGTAAACAATTCGTCTAGGGAGAATATCGCTCGATTTAATGCTTTTGTAACCTCCCAAATAAGTGGAATATCCTCAGTTTTCTTAAACAAACCGGAAGCTTATTTCCATGCAAGCGATATGCTTATTTTCTTGCAAGGGTTGGTTGGTCTTCTAAACAAGGGTATTCACATTGAATTTTCTATTTATGGTGATGAAATTATCAACTTGGTTGGTCGTTTTATTGCAGATGGTTATATCTCAGAAGAATTGGTAGAGTTACATTTGGAGTTACCTCCTAGATTAAATGAAGAGCATGGTGAAATTGATATTGTTCGTTTTGATTCTGAAGGTTACTTGAAAGAACCTTATAAAATTGGTTATTTTTCATACTAGTTAGAATTTAGAAAGATAGGTAAAAGAAATGTTTATTATCAAGTCAGGAATTTATCAAAAACCAAGATTGAGAGGTAAGTCTTTAGTTGATTTATTTGGACTTTCAACTCGGAAGTCTTCTTTGGAAAATTTAGAGTTGTTTACAACTCAAATTAAACCTCTTATTGAAAGTGGTGAACTTGGAGGTAAAGTAGTCAATTTCCCTAATATGACAAGTTATTTCCATCCAGTACACCTCAGAGAAGTTTATGAATACTCGCGGTATCTCATTATGGAACGCGCAGTTACAATCGACTTTTCAGTTTATGATGATACTTTGATTAACTTAGTTGGAGAGAGTATTTTACGAGGTTCCGTTTTAGATGATCAAGTTCGTATTCAACTTGAACTTGAAGATGGTAGTAGACGTGAGTTGCGCTTTGATGAACAAGGTCGTATTCACAACTGGCCGGTAGGTTATTTTGAACCTAGCGCTCCATTTGATTTAGGTTTGTGAGGTAAAAAGTATGCTTAAAATCTATTTAGAAATTAGTCAAAAGAATAAACTTAAAGGTAAGTCTTTAGTTGATTTAGGAGGTTTGTCTGTAAGTGCAACCTCTAGTGAGAACTTAGATAGATATTGGAATGCAGTGAAGCAGATTGCTCTTTCAAATCGTACAGAAATCAATTTCCCTAAACCAGAAGTGTATTTCCACCCAGAGCATTTGGGTATCGTTTATACTTCTTTGCTTGGTTTGGTTTTGGAAGGTTACACAGTTGAAGTTTCTACTTACTCTTCTAGCTTTTTGAACTGGGTAGGGGAAAAGATTGAATATCAAGAGCTTGCTCCGACTGATGTTTCTGTTCAATTTGAACACTCTGGTGTTTCCGCAATTTATTTGAACTACAACTCAAATGGTGTGATAGAGGGTTTTCCGATTGGGTATTTTTCGCCTAGAGGTTAAAAGATGAACAACGTAACACAACTAGTCCAAGAAATCTTTGACGAACCAAACTTCCAAAGTAAAGGTTTGCTTTGTGATTTCACTTTAAAACGAGGTTTCAATACTCACCACATACACATTATTTCAAGAGATTCTAACTATAATTTTTATGTTTTTAAAGTTATTGAAGTCTTGCGTAAAAGCGATAAAATTGGGGAAGTTAAACGCACCAACTACTTTAAAACCTTGGAAGAATTGGATTTACACCTCAGAAACATAAGGAAAGGGTATCATACCTTTGAGTTCCTTCCTAAATTTTAAGTCTAATTAACGAGAAAAGAAAGAAGTCCAATGTTTGATTTATTTAAAAATTTAAAATCTAAGTCCACTTTATCTGAATTGAGTCCTAAAAGGTCATATAGTAAAGCAGAGTTGGACACTTTAGCTTTACTTATCAAGAACAATTCAGTGCGACAAAGTGCCTTTGAGAGTGCTTATGAAGAAGTTGAAAGTAAGCTTGAAACTCCTATTTTATCTCAACAGAACGCTCAAAAACAGATTGAGGAATTGGATAAATTAGTGGATTTGACTTCAGAAACAGAAGAAGTAGTTGAGAAGATTGTAGAGGAGTTGGTCTCTCAGACTGTAATTTGGGATTCCGAAGTAGGAGATGTACTAGCTCTACCTAATCCTATCCAACACTATGGTAAAGAGATAGCTCCTAAGTTAGAAAAACAATTTGGATTACAGTTCACAGGGTATCTAGCAAAACAAGATGTTCCTGAACCTAGTGGTAAAACCTTACTAAGTATTTACAAACGCTACCTTGAAACTGGAAACATGCACCTTTATCATACGTTCCGCCAAGGTTTAGATATTTTGGACATTGATGAAGTGTTGTATCGCTTGTTGCACTTAGACCCAAATTCTATGTCAAATTGGTTACTTCCAATTAAGGAAGTTGTAGATAAAACAGGATTTTTCAAAATTCCTAAAACTCGTATTATCAAGGTGCCTCTAACCTTGTTGCAAAGCACACGTGTCTATGAGTTTCAAGATTTAAACCCTTTAAGTTTTGAAATTATCAACAGATATGCTCAAAAGGTTTTCGATTTAGACTTAGAAAAAGACTACTTTATTAAAACAGGTACGTTCTCATCTAAGTTTGACTTTAGAAACGCCAAAGTTACCAAAGGTCAAGAAGTTTCAGAGCTAGGTTCTTACTTGTGGTTCATACAACACCAAGCAAGTCAGTTTGCTTCTCCATTAAACAATAAAGTGGTTTATGGTGTTTCTTCCAATAATGAGTGGGTCGTAAGAGATTTCGTTGATGATGTAGAAGATAATCCTACAATTTACAACGGTCTGCCTTTACACACTGAGTACAGAGTTTTTGTAGACTTCGATACAGAAGAGATTATCGGTATCGCTCCTTACTGGGATCCTTCTGTCATGAAAGAACACTTCTTGGACTTGGGTAGTTTAAATGTTGTTCAAAAGCAGCACGACTATATCAATTACATCAACCATGAAGAAACCCTCACGAAACGTTATGAAGAGAACAAAGACCTAGTGGTATCTGAGATTTCAAAACTACTCCAAGACTGTACTTTGAAAGGTCAATGGTCTATAGATATTATGCAAAACGGCTCTGATTTTTGGTTGATTGATATGGCGCGTGCATCGGAGTCTGCTTTGTCAGAGTGCGTACCTAAAGAAAAATTAAAACAAGCACCTTTACCTTTTATGATTGATAGTGGGTTGCTTGAACTAGGAGACTAAACATGTTACATAGAATTGAGATTTATAGGGAACCTTACTCCCACACAAAAGATAAAAACTCAGAATTTAAACTGAATTTACTACAAACAATAGAAAGCGAATACTTGTCAGCAGCAGTAGACTTCGGTATCGATTCTATGCGCTCAGAGTTGGAGTTTGCGGACTTGAGCGCTGATGATTTAACTGTAGGTAATTTCATTTGTTCCGACCCAAGCGGTTTGGATAACTCTGTAAAAGAAGAAGCTTTACGTTTACTTTATCAGTATTTAGTAGGCGATTTGTACTCATTTATCCCTATTACTTTTTATGATAAGAGAGTTTGGTCTAAAATGACTTATATTATCAAATATGAAGAGTTAGACTCAGAGGAAGTAGGTGCTTAATTGTGGTTTCAAAAGAACGAAAGTTTCTAAAAACAGTTGAACTATATTCTATGGTTGTTGACGCAGGTTTAACTTGGGGTTTCACAGACTATGAGGAAGTTGCTGAACACAAGCGTTTGACTGGGTTGTTTGCTACTCAGATTAGTCGCCAAAATGATAAGTATGAACAACGGCACACTGCAGACTTAAAGGCGCAGAGTAGGGAATTTGGCTATGTCCAACCAAGTAACGGAGTTCCCATTTTTGATAATGTGATTGTTGATTTGGATAACACCTACAAGTATGTAAAAACTGGTTCAACTATACGAACTCCGTGGAAAGGGTATAATTGGTGATTAAATGAATTTAGAACAACGAACACAAATTGAAAAAAGAGTAGTGCAGCTAAATCAAAAACTAAACCAACTCGGTATCCCTCAACTTCGCTATGTTTTTGACAAAGAGTTTGAAGTAGTTCAGTTGTTCTATACTTGTGATTACTGCACAGAGTGGATTGGTTCTATTGTAGACTCTACTCCATTAGAAATTCTTAAGTGGTTGAAAGTACAAGAGACTCAATTTTATTTGTACAAACAAATAATTTCTTACTTTGGAGATGGTTTTGCACATGCTATTATTCCAAATGATTCTAGCATAGAGCTGACTTTGAAACATCTAACTTATTACTTAAGTTATAGTAACGGGAGTTTGGTAGTGACTGCTTATAAACACTATGTTGGTGAGGATTTAACTAATTTTGGTTCCAAAGTAGGTGAATTATTGTTAGAACGCGTAGGTATTCCACATAGTAAAAATGCTTTAGCTACAAAAGTTTCCCTAACTAGGGTTTGTCATGAAACCGAACTCGCAGAAAACTTAGACTACATTCAAGGTATGTTTAAACGTTTTGAAGATGTAGTTTTAAATCAAACTAAATAATTATAAATGGAGTAAACTATGGAGAACACACCAAATAAAATCACAACGAAAATTGTAAAAAGAATTTTGGAATTGAATGTAAAGCTGAAATCACACAATCTAACTAAGCTCTCCTTTGAATTAAACAAGCATGGGTATCTTACCCTCATTGAGCAACCTTCAAGCTCTAATCCAACGTTAGCAGTTTTAACTGAGTTTGATGAAGGACAAGCTTTAGACTGGTTGTCTAAGCATGAGTCTTTCATTCCTTTGTACAAACCTTTGATGGACTATATTGGAACAGACTCTTACGCAAAACATATTACAAGAAGTATTGTCTATCCTATTGGTAAGTGGTCTGATTTTAACTTAGATAATGGTTCTTTTCAGTATCGATTGAAGTTGCTTGGAGAGGAAAAACTAGCGGTGACTGTTATTTTGAACTCTAGCAAAGATTTGTCAGAGGTTGAAACTCACGAAGATGATTTAGAAATTATGACTTTTCAATTTCCGGTCATTAAAAATAAAGCGCCTTTGTTTCACACAACTATCAAGATAAAGTTTGAGACTACGTTTGATAAACTCCTATCTTCACTGAAGTTGGCGGAGGAACAGTTGTTGTCTGTTGAAAATTAAAGGAAGAGGAGAGGTTTCCTCTCTTTTTTACTTGACTTAATTAAATAATTTTGATATAATAGAGAAAATAGTAAAAGGAGATTGGGTTTATGAAGCCAACAGTATTAGATTTTAATAAACTAGAGTCGAATGTAATCAAAGGGGAGTACCAAGGATTTAAGAGTCATGGGTATGATTCCAAACTTATGAGAGATTTCCAAAATGGACAACGCAACCGCAAAGCCTTATTTAAAGACTTACGAAAAGTTTTCGCTCGTGAATTGGGTATCCTATCCGTCTCTGACCTTTCACCTCGTCAAAAAGAATACATCAATCGTATTTTGAACTTGAAGTTGAATGAAACAAATCAGTTAAAGTTAGAGAGTTCTAAGACTCGTCAATTAGCTTTTGTAAGAGCAGTAAGAGATTATGTATCGCAAGGGAAGTATTTTTATTTCATGTTTGGACAAGAATTGATGCTTATGCAATTAAAGAAGGAGCTTTGAGATGTCTAATCTATCTAAATTTCGACCAAATAAAGAAAATCAAGGTGTTGATATTAAAATGGTTCGTTGTGACACATATTCCTCCAGCTTTGAAAGTTTGTACAATACTTATACAACATACTGTGAAGAACATCCTAACGGTTCTTGGTTCCCAGAGTTTCAACGTGGGTTGGTTTGGACACAAGAGCAGAAAGAACAGTTGATTTTATCTATGCTCAATGGTTTGCCTATTGGTGCGTTTTACCTAAACGATTGGTGGTTTGACGAGGATGAAAAACGTGCTAAAATGGATCACGTTTTATTTGATGGTCAACAACGGTTTACTGCAATTTTAGAGTTTTTAACAGGTCAATTTCCGATTACCTTTGAGGGTAAAGAATATTATGTAACTGATTTATCCTTCCAAGAATGGTTAAACATCAAGAGGTATCCGATTAGCATTGTCCACTCTTATATCGAAAATTGGAATGCTTTAATTGACTACTATGTTTTGATTAACAAAGGTGGAACACAACACACAAATGAAGAGTTCCAAAAGGCTTTAGATTGTAAGGAGTAAAGACATGAAAAAAGAAGAAGTAATTTTAACTAACTTAGAACAAGTAGTGGAACACAGTGAAGTTGAAGGATTTTTGAAGGTTAGTCGATATTTGCAACAAAGTCCATCAAATACACTACAATATTTATATAAAGCAGTGGATGGTTCACTTTTGGAAGTTGACATTTATGCAACTGTAGATGGTCAGCTGCGAAAGTCAGTATCTTTTGAAACCTTTGAGCAATCTAAAGGTTTCCCTATGGAAGTTACTTTAGCTGATTTAGAAAACGCTATTGAGCGTAGTAAACACCAAACTCCTTTGAGATACCGAGGAATTTGTGCTACTAAGTGGGAAGAAATTAAGTTTTTAGTGGGAAAGGTTTGATTTTAGTTTATGTTAGAACAACACTTAACAAAAGACCAATTTACATTAGGTCAAGAAGTTTATGTAGATCGATATGAGAATGAGACACGTCCTCGTTCTATTTACCCCGATAATTACTTTGAAGTAGGCTATGTAGCTAAGATTGAAGATGATTTGATTAAAACTACCTTAGGTGACTTCCAACTACCTAGGGGTATCCTTACGGAAGAAAGCAAAATTCTTCCTTTGGAGGGTGAACTCTTCTTATCTATTGAAGATTTGGTAAATAAACGAGATAGACTGCTTTCTTTTGCAGCCTTAAAGTCTGCATTAGAGAATGAAGATAGTTATGGTAATTCTGTACGAGAGATTTCAACAGATGATTTAGCGGAGTTTGCTTTGAAATTATGTTTTGATTGAGGAGGTATTTAACATGAATTCAACAAAAATTTGGTTCTCGTCTAACATTGGGGATAGAGAACGTTTTTATAACATCTTGAAAGTGACCAATGGGGTATCTCGCTCTAAATTGCGCCAATATGGTAAAGTTGAAAATTATAATTATGGTGCAAGTCCACACTATTATGTGGACAATATGAAAGAGCTACATGGTCTTATGCGTTCTATTGAGAGAGCAGAGATGCCTGTGAAAGTTAAGCGTTTGTGGTTGACTCCACATAGCAGAAAGAATGAATTTAATTTGTTCATTGAGTATGATTTTGGTTAGAATGGAGTTAAGTTATGGACACAATTTTACTTGAAACATTTCTGTACTCGCAAAAACAGAAAAGTGCATTTAGAAAGCTTTCTGCTTTTATTCAACAAGCATTGGTAAGTGAAGATTTTTATAGTTACGGTAAGCTTAACAACTATGAATTTGATTTTAAGATTGAGGGTTCAATTAATCCTATGTCGGACGGTTATGTTTACCACACTTATGTTTACTTAAGAGGTAAAGTAGTAGCAATAGTTCAAGCTTTGGCACCTAATTGGGTAAAAGTTGCAGTTATTCCACCTACGGAAATTGAAAAGGTGATGCACAATTCCGCTCACTTGGATTTTACAGATTTGAGTGATACTGAAATTCATCTTTGGTTTAATAATCTACTTCCTTTGACGACAAAAGAGGTAAGACAAGCTTTGCAATTTCCATTTGGTTTCTCTGCAAGTTCTGAGACAATTACGATTACAGGACTTAGAGGAAGCCACACCGTATCTCTGGAGTTTCAGCTTGGGAGGGGGATTTGATAATGTTTTGGCTAGGTTTCTTGTTTGGTGATGAAAATCGCAAATTGAAAGAACTGGAACAACGCAAGAAAGACCGTCAAGCAGAGCGAGATAGAGAAACGATTAGTTTTATGGTTGAAGAATTGCGACCTCAATTAGATTTTATGAAGAAGAACAACTTAGAGAGTTTGACATTTACTATTTTAGACCCTTCAAAGTTCGATTATAGTTTACTTTCTCAAGCGTTATCCAAAATTGGCTCTAAACTCGCCTATACACGACTTGAAAAGTTTGAAGGTAAATTCCTACTTACTCTCTATAAAACTCACCCAGAAGCGATTTCTCGGCTTCACAGAGCATATATTTTGAGACTTCTCCTTTGGTTTATTTTTGCTTTGTTGTTCACAGTCCCAGTTTATTTGTTTTCCAAAACGTATTTGGATTTGCTGCAACCTACTTTCTTTGCTTCAATTTTGTTCAATTACCTCGTTGCAATTATTGGGGTATCCATTATTTGGATTCTCGCCAACATCAGTTCTTCCTTGGCTTTCCATCACTTTAAATTGGCTGATGAGTTCAAGACTACACTTAGATTTGAGGAGGTGGTAGACGATGATTGATATACTTCAAGGTTACATCGATGATTTCAAAGAATTTTTGCCTAAAACCTATGAGAGTTCTCCTATTTCTCAAGCAGTAAAAGACAAGTTGATTGAAGTTATGTCCAAAGAAATTAAGGAGTTTATCTACTATGACCAAGATGGGAATTTGATGGATACTTCGATTGTAGTTGAAGATGAGGCTCCTTTTGACTTAGGTTTACTCCCAGAGGTTTTAGAATTATTGGGTTGCGACTTTACTTATTACAAGTGGGAGAATTTAGGTTCAGTACATGAGTTGAACTTGTATAGAGCTAAACCTCCAAGAGACAAGCGGTATCAAGTAAATCTTGCACTTTTCGTAGGGGGTTATATTGCCTCAATTTTACTTGCATTTGCTAGTATGGGTCTTTTGTACTATTTCTTCTATTTGTTAGATACATATAGTACAAAACCAACTGAAGTAGTTCAACCTCCAATCTGGTTTGAGATTTTCTCTATGCTTTTCATGACTACTTTAATGGTTTCAATCTTTATTGAAATTTATCTATGGTTATTTAGAAAAACTTCAGTAGCTCAATTTCTCCGTCGAGAAGTTTACTTTGATAAGCTTGAAAACATTGACAAACCAAGTATTTTGTGCTAAGCTAAATTTATTCAAATTTTGAAAGGACAACGATATGAAATTGTTTAAAAAGCGTTCTTATTCTGAACTGCTTACTAAATATACTTTGCTTTTAACAGATGAGTCAGCCTTTAACGAAGAGCGTAAGAAACTTGACCTTTTAACTTCCATAATTCAACCAGAAGTCGAGAAGGCAAAAGAGCTTGATATGGTTGACTTCACAGTTGATGTGACAGATGTAGATACTATGGAATATGATTATTTGGGTATCATTATGGGCAAACTCGAAAGTCCTTATATTTACTGTAAGTATTTCAAGTTGAATGGTTGTTTATACTTGACTTGTGCTAAAGAGAAGTCTAAAGCTTATAAGCGCTTAAGCCATTTAGAGAATTGGATGCTTTTAATTTCTGCTCTACTTGCTTTGGCAATTAGTCCTTTAGTTAATAAGTTTGTGATGTGGGTATTCCGAGATTCTTACGATCTCTCTGTACCTTCTCCATTTACTACCGAAGGTGCTTCTATTTCAGGGAGTCAACTTCAAACCTATGTAAACACACATGGTTTTGTACCAGCCTTTACTTTCTTTGGTAGTTTGGTACTTGCAATGTTAGTAGTTTTATTGTTTACACGGTACAGTAAGTATAGTCCTTACAACAAGAATGTGTTGCGTTGGTCTGATGTAACGAAACATTAAGAAAAGAGCAGTTTTGCTTTTTTTCTATTGACTTTTTCTTTTTATTTTGATATAATATAGAAAATTAGAAAAAGAGGTTCAACTATGAAACAACCTAAAACGTTCACTGATTTGTTTACAACTACATTGATTCTGATTGAGAGAAACCCTTTAATTTTAGACTTTAATGGGGTGGAAAGTGTCTTACAGTCACAATTTGGTTACAAATCGGTATCCTTACTAGATTCTCAAATTTCTCATAAACACTTCAGTTTATACGGTGGTAACCGAAATGATGACCATTTGCTTCCGGACAAAGAAGTTCGAGTGTATAGTCTTCAAGTAGGGGAAGAGGTTATTCTTTTAACTGTTAAGAATACAGATAAGCAAACAAACAATAAGTTTTATGTTACAGAGTTGTTTGCAGAGCGTCCAGGTATTTCCTTATTGTCTATTCTTCGAGAGAAATTGCAGAAGTTAGGTTAGGTGATATAATGAAACTTTATATTGTTAATTTGAATTTTGTAGATACAATCTCAGGTACTTTCAGCGCCCAACATTGCGTTTGTTTATCTACGGATAAAACATTGATGGAGTACCTTGCTCGTAAGTACAAGAAACGCACTAATACGGATTGTTTTCCAGCACAAGTTTATGAGTTTGAAACTTATGATTGGGATGACTTACAGGAGAAGTTTGACTTAACTCCACAACAAGTTCAGGATTTTCTAAATCGTATGGAAGATAAAATGCTTGTAACTGAGTTTGAACTGAGTGAGTATGAGTTTAATTTAGCTAAATTTATAGCGCATTATGTAGACTAGAAGGGTGTGCTTATGTTTAAAAAGAAGTTAATTTTAGCAAATTATCCTTTAGTGCACTTAGGTTTATTTGGGTTCACTCGTTTTGTTGGTTTATGTTTAGTTTATCAAATAAGTGAGACAACCTTTATAAGCTCTATTCTTTTATTAGGTGCTTTCTTTACTTTAATTACCATTTCATTTCTTTCAAATGATTATTACCTTACAGAAAATTTAGCGCCTTTCTCTGAGTTAGTGCAAAAGAGGTGTAGGTACTATTTTGCTTACTTAGATAAAGGTTCAGTTGTTTTATATATTTCCTTAGTGGTATCTCTTATTTTGGGAGTTTCTGTTTATCTTTCAATTTCTGAGATTTTATTGTATGTTGCCTTGGGTTTCTATCTAAGTTCAAGCGCAGTAATTTTACTGTTTTTAAGTCGAAAGTAAGTGGAAAGGTTAGACAAAAAGAATGAAGGTTTCGTTTTAATAGAATGTCTAGTTTGTGGTTATAAAACTTTGACCCCTATGTTCACAGGAGAGTCCACTGAGGATTTGCACTGCTCTAATTGTGGTTCACATGATATTGAAATTTGGTAAAGGAGGGTGAGAAAATGAACTCAGTAATAGAATTTTATAAGTCTTTGAACTTCGGTCACAAGGTGCAAGTGCTTCGTACTTTGTACTTATTCCAGCTATTATCTCTCTTTTAGCTTGGCACTTTGTAAATCAGACTCAAGTACGGTTCTATTTGGAAACAGGGTTAGGAGCCTTATTGATTTTAGTGATTGCTTTGCTACTTGTAGAGATTGCTTATGAGGTGAAAAACTATGACTATTAAAGAGCTATATGAACTAGCGGTATCTTTGAAAATCGAAGATTTTGAGCTTTTCGTAAGAGACTATGACAGTGATTTCACTAGTGTTTATAGTTTAGATTATGATAAATCTCTAACAAAACCAAAAGTCTATTTAGACTAAGAAAGGAAATGATAAAATGACAACAACAGTACAGCTTTGTGCAATTCATGTTCCAAAGGGGCAATTTCCAGTAGAAAACCCTATGGAAGCTTACAATATGACTTTTCTCAACAAATTTTGGGAAACTCTGACTCCTCTTAGTGTGGAGTCCACAGAATTTAATGCAGGTTTACTTAAAAACATTGGAGTTACAAAACCTCATTACTACGATGAGACCTTTGAGGGATCTGAGACAAGCTATTCAGTTGGTATCCTTTGTTTCACAGACTCAGAAACTAAAGTTTATGAACCAATAAAACCTTTAGCTTATCTTAGTTGGGACTATTTACTTACGCTTGCAAATAAGGTCTATTTAGAATTTGATGTTTATACTCTGAGAAAGACTTACGCTTCACCTCTTAATTGGCTTATGCTGACTGAAGATGGAGTAGTTTCTGCTTTAGAAAAAGAAGATTATTAGAAGGTGGTTTATTCTATGAAATTTGAACAAGTACCTACAGTCATCGGTATTCGAGATTTTGACTTCCCAACTGAGGGTAGTGTAGAGAGCACAGTTACTGCAAATTATCACAACAAAGTTGGGTGTATTTTGCCTAACAATCAGATGTTGACAAGTACAGTTGAGAGTTTGCTTGTCCAAACGGACAGGGGTTTGTTATTCTTTTGGACAGCACACAAAGATAAGCGTTTTATTGCTCGCAAATTCAAAGCCTACCGATAATGCACCTTTCTCGGTATCCTGAATTTCAAAGAAAGTCAAGGTTAATTCTTGACTTTTTATTATGTTTTTGATATAATTAAATCATTAAATAAAAGAAGGTAACAGCTATGACAAATTCAACACAACTAGATAAAGAAATTAAAGAGTTAGAAGATAAACTTGGTTCTTTAAAAGTAGAACAACAACTTTTAAAGGCACAAGAAACACTAAATAAAGAAAAATCAGTAAGTTTGCTTGGTGATAAGAGTTTTGCTCCTTTAATTCAACAACTAAAGGAGAAATTAGTAGAGTATGGTTTAGGTTTGGCTTTGAGCTTTAATTACAAGAAGAATTGGGTCTTTTTAGTTAAAGATAAAGACCAAAGAGAAGGTTTAACTAGTTTCAAAGTTCTTGACTTAGAGGACAAGAAGATTTTCTATGGTTTGGTTGAGAGTTATAATCAAGCAATTACAATAGACGGTATTCAAACTTGGTTTGAAAACACTCTAAAATTAGTAGACTTCTTAAACAAAACTAAAGTGTTGTTAGAAAGAGAGGGTTTGTTTAGAGTTAACTTCAAGTCTTATGATGATGGTTTTAGTGATCTTTACTTTAATTTAGAGGGTTTAGGTTTACATAACTATGATTGTGCTTTAACTATGAGACGACCTTATAAGTTAAAGATAAGTAAACGATTAACTTATGATGCAGAATACTCAACTATCTTTTTCTTAAGCGGAGGGGTATCCCTTGAAACCCTTGCAAATTCTCAATACATTTGTGAAGAGGACTACCTTGGTAGTTTTGAACAGAAATTGTCTGTAGAACAGTCCTTTAGCAAGTTTAGTGAGCTTGGAGATATAGCAAAAGAACTAACAGATAAACTTGCTACGTTTTATGAAGTGATTGAACCTAAGTTTGACTAACTTTAACTAGTAGAAAGGGTAGAAAAATGCTAACAGAAGACTTGAAGTACACAGAATTAAAGGAGGTTTTCTATGATGAAAACTCACAAACTCCTAGCACACAAAGGTTTAATGAACTACTTAAAGAAAATGATATTGACTTTGAGGTTTGTTTGAGTCGAAAAGATAACCATTTGTACATGTATACAGAGTTTTTGAAGATTCCTCTATTTAAGTCTCGTTACACGTGTACAGACAGTGATTGGGTATCTAAGCAAACTGAGCTTATTCCTTTGTATAAGGCTTTAAAGTTTTTCTCTTCAGATATTAAGGATGGACAACTTGGATTTTCCACAAAACCGGAGCTTGCCTTTGTTTATGATAAAGAGTTTAAAGTGAATTTAGAACTTTTAGCTGATGAACAGGTAAAAATTACTCTTACTTATTACTATCAAAGAGGGAAGTTTTCTTCTTTCAACTTTAATGTAGGAGAGGGTTTTTTGACAGTTTATTCTACTGAGTGGGGTGGTTCTAACCAATTTTGCTTTGGTTTAGAAGAGACAGTGCCTTTAAGTGAGTTCACAAGTTCTACATTATACCATTTGAAAGTTAAAATTAAGAAGAACTTAAAAGCGTTAGGATATAGTCTTTGGAAGGATTGAATTATGAAAACAACAGAAGAATTGAGAAAAGAACTAGAGAAATTGAGAAGAGATGAATTTGATGCTTGTTTAGATTTTTCTCATGAAATTAAGCCTTTAGATGAGCAATTAAATGCAGCAGAAAAGGGCGACTTACTATTTGGAGACGTCCAATTACAAAGCAAACTCTCTTATGTAAACGGCTTACTCAGCAATAGTGGTATCCCACTTTTGCTTGCGCGCAAGTCTGAGGTGCTTGAGTTCACTTCTAAAGAACAAACAAATAACACTTATAAACAACTCGCTTTGTTTTATAAAAGAAGTCAAAACAAAGGACTACAGTTATTGTATACTTTTGAGGTTGCGAAGTCTATTGGAGAGCTTTTAGACCAACTGAATTTAGTTGAGCAACAACTAGACTTGTTGAAATTTATTTGCTCTTTAACTAGAAATAAAGATATTCCTCCTTATTTCCGAGGTGAATTAGGTGAGGGTGAAATTTCTCTATATTATTTTGAGTTAGATGGTTACTTTCTTGATGGTTCTAACTTATTTATTGCTTATGATTCAGCAGTAGATCGTTATAAACTTCGATTGGAGAGGGTTGTTAAGTGTATCTGCAAAGACACTTCAGCACTGACTTCTAATATGTGTGTGGGTAGTAACGCTAATGTTCGCTTTGATGGTTTAGAGAGGTTAACTCTAACTGTAAGTAAAGAAGACGTGCGCTCAAGTGACTTGCAAAGTGCATTAGATGAGTTGAAAGCTCGCTTGTTGGAACTTAATAAAAAAGGTAAAGTAACTGTACAAGTTAGTTTGGTTACTGAGTAGAAAGGAAAAATACATGAAACAAAAACTAAAACAATTCGCCACTTCTCAGTGGTTTGACCTACTAGGTGTAATTATGGTTCTCGCTATTGCAATTACCGCAGGGTATCACACTAAATGGCTCAACCAGTTAGTAGATTGGGGTGCTTGGACAGTCTTCGTTCCTTTTGGTTGGATTTCCGTAGGAAATGTAGCGATTTCTATGCTGTCCACTAGGTTTACAGGTAAATTGAGTAAGTTAGGGAATTATCTAGGTATTATCAATGCAGTCTTGTCTGGCTTAATTGATTATATTTTAGGCAATAAAGCTGCCATCATTACCTACCCAGTAACCTTCTTGATTTATCTCGGTGCTATTTACTTATGGAACAAATCACAAGACGGTAAAGCTAATACACTTTCAAAAGCTCGTTTAAATTGGATTGTACCCGCTCTGGTAGTTATTTCTTTTGCCTTTTCATACCTCACTAATTACATTGGGTATCGAGGTCAAATGAATCCCCTCGCCTATGTGACAACAGTAGCTTTTGCTTTATCTTTAGTTGCTAATGGTTTAAATGCGCTTAAACTCACAACTCAATGGAGCTTTTGGTTGTTCTACAACTTTGTGCAGTTAGCTAAAGCCTTTATTCAAGGGAATTTTGCTAACGTAGGTAAGTATCTTTTCTATATTTTGAATAGCCTAGGTGCTTTGTTTGTGTGGAAGGATAGTGAATAAAATGAGTGCTGAATCAGGTAAACACTTAGAAGATAAAGTAGTTATTTTAGGTAGGGTTGCTGACGATTATTACATAGATGGTAGTAAGTTAAACTTCTTGATGGGACGTCTTTCCTCACAACCTTCGTCTAATGTCGTTGATTTAACTACTAGAAAGAGTGGTTTGGACTTCTTGATTGAGTACAGTGATATGGTTCAGAGCTTTCGTAAATATGGGGTTGAATGGACTTTGGAACACAATGAATTGGCTCGTAACTTCGGTAAAAGAAAGGGGTTTAATTGATGTTAATGGGAAATAACTCTACAGAGCAACAAGAAGCACTTTCACCAGAGGTGTTTTATATGCACTTAGGTAAAAATAATGTTGAGTACACCTTCAGCTCTATGAGTAGAGCAAAGCAAGTTTCAACTCTTGTGGGGATAGCAGAGAGTTTAGGATTGTCTCACTCTCAGAATTTTGTAGATACAGTAGCTATTCCAGTAAATTCTAGTTTCTACATCTCGCAAGATTGGGATGGAAACCTTTACATGGTAGGTAAATATTCAGATTTTACCTATATTTCATCTAAGACTGTAAGGGAGCTTTTATCTGAGGGGTATGACTTAGAGTTAGATGGTCTTTTAATTCTGATAACTACAAACAGAGATAAGACTGAAAGGGAACAGATAGATTCATTAAAGGCTTTAGGAGATAAATACCCTCTTGGTTTTTCTAGGTTTAAACCTGATGTTAAAGCTCAGTAAATGATTGAGGAGATAAATATGACAACAATTTTCACAAAAGCAGATATAGAGTCCATGTACGTCACTCTTGAAAAAGCAGGTTCAACATTTGAGGGGAATAAACTTCAGTCTAAACTAGATATTTTAAAGGCTCGTGGTTATTACGTGGTAGATGTTGCTTTGGTTTCTAATCATGTAGGTGCAACTTTTCTTGTAAATACTTACCTTATTCGTTATGTGAAACCTAAGTACGAAGTCCGAGTTGAGTCTCAGAATTACGACTCTGAGACTAATAAATGGATTTCTTTGGGTTCTAAGATAGAAAGGTATTATTCATCACAAGATTTGGCTCAAAAAGTTATTGACAGTAAGCAAAAAGAGGGTTTTATTGCTACTATGGTAGTTCATAGTCCGTTGGACTTACCGTTATAATTAGAATGAGAGGGTTCACCAAACGGTATCCTTTCTTTTTACTTGACAAACTAACGAAAGTTTGATATAATTAAATCAATAAAATGAAATGAGGACAAAATATGCCAAAACGCACACTTCTTTATACTGCTGAAACAGTTTACGGTATTTTCTCTTTTACAAGTGAGACAGTTGCTCTTGCTTTAGAAAAGATTGCCTACAAAGCAATGTTTGATTATGATTTGGAGCTAAAACAAACAAGTGATGATTATTTTAGATTTAAGGTAACTAATCGTTATGATTTAGAGTTCTCACCAGAGCTAGGTCTTAGACTTGTAGAAGAGTACGATCCAGAACCTTATGTTTCAACTAATAAGGTCTTAAACCTTTACAACAAAGGTTTGATTTATGAACTTGACCGAGGGGTAGTTAGTTTGAAACTTGTGGAAAGCCTTGATTTAGAAAAAGCTTTTGAACGGTATCTTGAGCTTGCGAAAGAAATTTAAAAGAATAAAAGAGAGTGTTTACCTAGCAGTATCCTCTCTTTTTCTTTGACAAATTACCACTTTTTTGATATAATAAAGAAAATAAATCAGAAAAGAAGGTAAACTAATATGGATTTAATTGATGTTATTGATAACCGCTTGTTGGACTTACAAAGTGAAATGTCTAAACTACAGACGTTAAAAGAGCTGGAACAAAAGAAACAAGCTCCACAAGTTGAAGTTCCTCTATTTAAGTTGAGTGAAAAGTTACAACGAGAGCTTGATAGTTTGAACTCTACACTACGTTCTAAATTGCAGATGGAGGTTGTAGTAAACCAATTTTTAGGTACATTGCAGTTGGTTCAGCATTACTCTGATATTTCGTACACTCTTGCAATTTATTCTGAGAAAGAAGTGCGAGCTAAAATGGACAGAATGTTGGGTACGACAACTACTACGAATCCTATTCAATATTGGTTTAATGATGTTTCAGGATTAGTAAACGCTTTGTCAGTTCTACTTGAATTAACAGGTGGTAACTTTTATAAATTTGATTTAAAATACGATTTTACAAATTCCTTGCTTACATTCAATTTTAATCAATTTCAAGTTGTTGTGACAGATTTTTCTAGTGTTAGTCTTGGTCGTGTTGAAGTTTCTAAGGAAGTTGCAGGTTCACGTGCTATGAAGTTTAATCTAGGCTCTGAAGGTTTAGTGTTGGATTTTTCAAATTCTGTTAATGAGCTTATTACTGCGAAGATTACTGTCCCTTGTAATTTTTACTCTAATTCAGGAGTAATAACAAAAATAAATGAAGCTATGGAAAAGATTGAAAGCTTTTTACATAGTGCAAGAATCCCAGTATAAAACTACCTTTGGGTATCCCAAAATTTTTGGATTTTCTTATATTTTAGAAAGGAAAATAGGAATAAATTTATGTTAGGTGATTTTATCAATTTTGAATCATTCTTAAACCCAAACAAGAAGAATTGGGATTTCGATCCTGAATCAATTTTTTACAACGGTTCTGAGCCTACAGTTACAGTTTCTCCAAAAGCGGTAGCTTTCGATATTGAAACAACCTTTGACAACTCGCTCACACCTACTGTTACGTTATCCTCAAAAGTTCCCCTCACTGCGCCTTGTGATATTTGCCACCATAAAGTTAAGCAGTTGTTTACTTTAAATCAAAGAGGTCTAACTTTCTTTGTCTGTTGCTATTGTTACAAGGAGAGATATAGAAATTGCAGTAAGGTCACAAGAAGTTTTGTGAATCCAAAGGTTTTAGATAAGGTAAGAAAAACAAATAGAAAGAATAAGAAGGTTTAAAACCATGAATTTTACAGAAGAATTTTTGAATGAATTTCGCAAAGTAATTAAAGAAATTTTACTAGAGGGAGACTTAGAACGACTAAACCTCGCAAAGCAGTTTCTAGGTTTTGATAATAAAGTGTTTGGAGACTTTTTGGCTCCTTTGCTTAAAGAAGAACAAGAGCTAGTAATACATCACAACCTTGCTTACTCAGATACTCCACAAAACCTCGTTGTGGTATCCTCCGAAGACCACAATTCTTTGTCTCATGGGGAGTTTCCGTCCTCAGAGTTCTTAGATAATGTAGAGTATTCAGAGGTTGCACTTTCCTCGGATGAACCCTCAACTCAGACCTCAGAACCCACTTACAAGTGGTGTCCACGAACTTTTTCACAAGATGCAAGAGGTAGTTTGTGCGGTATTGTTCTCTTGACAGAGCGTGGTTTTGAGATTGAAGATGTGGAAACTGGAGAAGTCCTATACGATAATAATTTTGAGGTGTACAAACGGTTTGATTTGAGTCACGGTCTTGTGATTTCCTTTAACCTTTCAGGTCCGCGTATTTATGATATTTCTTATGAAACGACCTTAGAGCCTAAAACTGGCTTTACTTACGTTGAAAACTGCCCTTTAAACAAAGATGAAGAGGGTTACTATGTACCGTCTGACTCAGAAGGTAAGTCTCTAAGGGACTACGGTTCTCGTTGTGGGGTCTTCAACCTCAATGATTACCTAGTGAAGACTTATCGCCTAGCGACTGCACACTCAGTCGATTTGGTGATTAAAGCGGGAGAAATCCCACGAATTGCGTGGGTTCATAAAGACAATCAAATTAAACCAACCTCATCATCATCTTCTTCTGCGGTATCCTCAAAATCCAACAGAACCTTTGCCAAATATGACTTTGACTTAAAAGGTAAGAAAGTTGCTATTATTGGCTTACCCAAGTCTCAAGTAGAGCGCTTTAACTCATTGGTTTTAGATGAGAAGAAAGCAGAAGCGCTTGAAGTGATTGATTCTAGCTCACACAACGATACAGAACTTGCCCCAGATAAGTTGAAAGACTTTGACATTGTGATTGTTGTAAAACGTTTCGTAGGTCACGGAACCATTTATCGCTTGAAGACTTTAATAGAGGGTTCTCAAGCTCAGTTGATTAGTTCCTCTTCACATGGTTTAGATGGACTTGAGAGAGCTTTATACCGAGGTGTCAAAGGGTATCCGTCCGAGGAGGGCGCAACCGTAGTGGATTACCCTTTACTTTAATTGAAACTTAGTAAGAGAGAACAACTGTTTTCTCTTTTTATTTTCCAAGATTTCCAAGTCGTTTTCACAACTTTATCTTATTTTCTTGACTTTTACTAAACTTTGTGATATAATAAAAGAGAAAATCGAGATGAAAGGTAATTTAGAAAGTGTTATGGTAGAAGAAGTAGGTTTGACTCGTAGTGAGTATAGAAGTAAATACCAAATTCAAGAGTCCTCCTTTAACTATAATTTGCAAAATGGTAGAATTGGACTTGCAAGTAAACCAGTTCAAACAGGGGAAGTTAAGTCTCGTGTTAGAGGTGTAACTTATGTAGATAGAGCGCCCCTTACGGATCAAGAAATTATTGAGAGTGAGAAGTTCTTGAAAGATGGTTCTAAGGTTGAAAATAGTAAAATTATTTCACTTCATGAATTGTCTGAGGTTGTAGGGTTGAGTCGTTTGTCTAAGTTATCGTCTTTAGTACACGCTTTTGCAAGTGCAGAAGGGATTGAAGTCTTGCACTTCACTTGTTTCCCATTCAAAGAGCAAACTATTTACTTAATTGGTTTAAGTAGAGGTCTTGAAGTTCCCTTCAAGAAGTGGCTTGAAGCTCAAAACGAAGTAAAAGTACAGTCTCGTAAGAACAGAGTAAGTGGAGTTGTAGCTTACCAAGAAGCAACACCAGAGGTTTTATCGAAGCTTTACCCTTACAATGTGGTAGCAAGTGCCTTTAAAGAATTTGAAGAAGACTTGTTTAGAGTCTCACCAACTAAGTTGAAGTCTTACTTAAAAGACAAGACAACTAAACAGATGAGAGAGGACATTAAAGCCATTTATTTCAAGGGTATCCCAGTCGTCCAGTGGGCTGAAAAACAAGGTATTTCTAAGGCTGCAATGTACATGCGTTTAGACCGCTACACAGAGCAGTTTGCAAAAGACCAAGAACAGTTTATGTTTGGTAAATAATTAGAGGGAGTTGGACTATTTGAAAGAAAAGAAAGCAGATTTAGACTTAACTAAATTTCCTTCGACTCCATTTGTAAAGGTCACACAGGAGATTAAGGACTACTGGGAAAAGACAGTAGTAAACAACGTTTTAAAACAGTTGTACCATGACAAGAAGTACAAGTTCAACACTCGTTTGTGGAGTGATTTGGAATATGTTCAAGATGGTTTAGACTTAGATATTAAGATTGACCGTACCATTACCTTGAAGGTAGAGGGTATTGAAATTCCTATTCAACTTCATTTGTGGATTACAAAGGATGTAGATATTTCCTTAAAACCTTACATGTTGAAGAACTTACCTTCATGTAATTTAGGAGCAGAGTTTGTACTTCCAGAGCGCAATTACCACATTCCTTTGGGTTACACACGTGAGACTGAGAAAATCTTCAAGATTCAACTCCACCGTATTCACCAAAGCTTAGTGAAAATTCGCAAGGAAAATGTCTTGGTTGGTAAGGTTCGGGTTACTCGCACTTCACTGAACCAAACTGTTCACGGGTATCTCGAAAATGGCGCAACCGTGCACCTTGTCTACTCTCAATCAGGTATTTTGAGAGAGAAATATGTCAATGATGAATTGGTTGACTTATATAAGAAATTTGGTGACGTTGAAAAGCCAAAAATCATTCGCACAGGTTCAAGCAGTAAGAAGAAGAGCGCAGAAGCTACACCAAAAGTAGCTAAAACTTCTACACCTAAGGTTTCAGCTCGTACTTTGAAGACTAAGAAGAAAGCAGAAACGAAAGGAGACTAACTTTTTGAAAACCGAAGATAAGTCCAAGCACAAAGAGGGTTCCGCTTACACTTCTGTAGTAACAGACTACAAACACAAGTGTCAAGATTGCTCTTGTAAGGATTTAAATAATGAGCCTAAACCTAGCAAGGTTTAGCATTGCAGAGGTGTCCGATGGAAGATAGACACTTAATAATCACGATTTATGATAGACAGAAGTTACTTCAATCCTTGAAAGAGCTAGGGTTCTTGTGGATTGAGGGGGAAGGTATTCTTGATAGGGTGCTAATTGCCTTAGCGCCTAATTCTCTTGTACAAACCAACAAGGTTTATAAACTAACTCCTAGCGAAAGCTTGCAGTTTTGTAAGTGGGTAAGGAACTTAGGTTTGGAAGACGCTTTGTTTTATAGCGGTGTTTCTCATTTGGGTTCTCGACTTGATACAGAGGTGTATCAAACGATTTACCCTCAGTTTGATTTGGAGACTTATATAAAGAACTCCGAGAAAACTATCAATAAATTCAGCTTAGAAAGAGTTTTGAAGTTCTTTTCTAAGTTCACGTGGGATGAAATAGTCTTTATTACCTTAGAATAAAGGCATTTCAAGAAGAAAATAAGGAGGCACATAGTTGCGTATTTACGTTGATTTAGATAATACACTCCTTGATTCAGCAAGTCGATTGGTTGATTTCAAACCGACTTATGAACCGGAGAAACAGTTGTCTTATGAATTGAAGAAAGACTTGCTCAAACACTTTTCAAATCCTCGATTTTACCAATACGGTGAAATTGCAGTCAACGAAAGGGTTGAAGGGTATCTGCAAGGTCTTGTCGGCTCTAACTTTGAGGATATTTGCTTTATTAGTTTGAGTCCTAACAAGGAAATTGCAGAGAAGAAAAGAGAACTCCTTAACCATTTAGGTTATGGAAGTTCAGCCTTTATGTCTTTCTATAGCGTAAAGCAAGAAGAGAAAGTATTAGCTCGTCTTTTACAGTCTGCAAAGGATAGCTCAGATACAGTGGTTTTCGTGGACGATAACCCTTACCGTATCCTCAAATACCAAGACAATCAAGCAAACTACAAGGTTGTCCGCCACCCTTACACCGTAGGACGTTACCCAACCCACGTTTACGTGGCAAGCGCTAATTACTACAGATAAAGAAACTCTTGCACGTTTAGATAGATTATGGTAGAATTGAAACGAATTAAGAAAGCACTACAAGTCCTCGGCTTTGAGGGTGTTGTAACTGTAGAGCAAACCAAGTTAAAACAAGCGTATAAAAGGCGCTCTAAGGAGGTTCACCCAGATATAGATGGTGGATCTCATGAAGAGTTTAAAGCCTTGCAAGAAGCTTATGAACTCTTGTTAGAACATGGTTTAGGTCAGACTATTGATTTAGTAACTAGAGAGGTTCTGGTTACCCAAGGTTCAGACTTACTACGGTATCACCTCGCAGGGCGCGAGTACAAATGTAGGTTTTAAGAAAGGTTAAAAACAATGAAATTTATCAACAAATGGAACTTACCATTAGCGATTTTAATGACGACAATGATTCTTACAATGCTTGCAGTTGTTGTACTTTTCGTTCTCCGTCTCACAGGTCTTTCCAATCTTGATGTGATTGTAGCTACGATTCCACTCGGACTTGTAGTTGGTGTTGTGACTATTTGGTACTTTGGTTTGTGGGTTTACTCTCTCTTTACCAAGAAGAGTTTCCGTGACGGAGCTGAAGTGGACTATGAGAGTGCAGCAAATTCAGATGATGGTTGGGAGTAAAGACTTTGTGGTTATTACTCGCAGTCCTTATGTTGGTTAGTTTGGGTTTCCTATATCGTTCGAAAGAGGTTGATTTCACAGATTGTTTTGAAGATGAACCCAAACCAACCTTAATAAGCGTAGAAGATAAGTGAAGATTTTGTTCTTCGCTTTTTCTATTTCTCTAAAAAGCCCCAAATTGCCCCAGATTCGATTTTAACCTCTCATGGTATAATATGTCCACTTTTAATTTTAAATGCAACACAGGGCAAATGAGAGCCTTTAAAATTGATTCTAAGAAAAATGTCTGCGGTTTGGTTTTTAGAACAGACAGACCTCCCCAAACCCTCTCAGGGTATCCACATTTTCAAGACTTTTGCGAAGTTTTTGTCTTTTTCTACCTTATTTAGTGTATTTAGTATTACGAAAAGGAGTAGTTGTGACTTGTCATAACTCTTTTTATTTTTGTCATAACTTCCTCGATTTGTGTCATGGAAACAGATTTTTCTGTCCTAACTTTGTCACAAAACTCCTAAATTTTGTCATAACTTACCGCTTTTCTGTCTTAGATTTTTCTAAAAGTGTCATAAAAGGGTTTTATTTTGTCCTAGATTTCTCTCAAAGTGTCATAAAATTCCTCAAATTTGTCTTAAATTGGGTTGAAAGTGTCATAAAACTTTGCCAGTTTGTCTTAGCTTTATCTGAAAGTGTCCTAGATTGAGTAAATTTTGTCCTAACTTGACTTAATTTTGTCTTAAAACTGCTTATATTTGTCATAGAATGACTGCTATTTTGTCATAAGTTATTATCTTTTTGTCTTACACTGAGGTTTGCTTATCCTAAATTGTTCTCAGTTTGTCATAGAACCTCCTAGAAAGTGTCATACATTTTCAGTTTTCTCACCTTAAATTTTCGTTTGAAAATAGAGGAACGCCCCAATTCCGTAAGGATTCGGTAGCTTTTTGCTTGTAGTTTGCAGGGAGTTCAAGGTACGGAGTCTGAGGTCTGAGGTCTGAGGTCTGCATTTAAAACTTCAACCTCCCACCAAACCCCTCAGCGGTATCTTTGCTTTGCGTTTTAGTCTTTACTTTTGGCTTTAACTTTGTTAATAGGAACGTCCAACCTCCGTCTAGCCTCGTTTATTGAAGGTTTTCTTTCCTCTTTAGTTACAGGTCTTTCTCAATTCGTGCTACAGATTATTTATTTTACTTCTTAAGTAAAAGAAACGCCCAACTTCCTTGGGCTTCAGACTTGCTTTGCTGAGTTCTTCTTTGAGAGTCTTAATTTAAGTAAGCAACTAGAACTTCAGTAAGATTAAGTAGAGGTTCTCGGAGCGTTCTAATTCTAAGAAAATCAGAGCAAACTCTAACTGCTCTTGCGGTATCCTCAGTCCACGTGTGTTTTTAAGATAAAATTTATCCGCTTAAAAATGGAAGCACTCATAGACAAAACAGAAAGCAGAAAGCAGAAAGCAGAAAGCAGAAAGCAGAAAGCAGAA
>FLSB01003293.1_pt1 | contig 89466 bp, 50 predicted proteins | sample 1550551 | NCBI WGS metagenome assembly FLSB01 (sample SAMEA4031774, study PRJEB14383) | metagenome | biome: human; feature: oral; material: saliva | place: Philippines | collected 2014 | reverse complement strand
CGAACTTGTTCATCTGTTACCCTGTCTTCTTTCACACGCAACTTGTTCACCCGTCGACTTGTCAACTTGTCAACTTGCAATGTTACTCCTCGAACTTGTTCATCTGTTACCCTGTCTTCTTTCACACACAACTTGTTAACCCATCTACTCGTCAACTTGTCAACTTGCAATGTTACTCCCCGAACTTGTTCGTCTGTTACTCTGTCTTCTTTCACAAGCAACTTGTTAACCCGTCTACTCGTCAACTTGTCAACTCGCCATGTTACCTTGTCTTCTAACACAAGCAACTTGTTCACCAGTCTACTCGTCAACCTGTTAACTTACATCGTTACCCTGTCCCTCGTTAACTTAGTCACAAAAAAAAACGGAAGAGCGTCAGCTCTACCGTTATCTCCGAATTACCATCGTCTCCCGACGCTGATTTTTCTCAATCTTTACCTAAAATATAACTAAAAACCTAAATCTATTACTAACCTAAACAAATCTTCTTTCTAACATGAATAATCCTGAGCAATCTTCAATACCTGTAAAAGACTAAACCTTGTAATCAGCTATGTCGCTCTTGAATTACAATGCAAAGGTAGGAATAATACACATATCATCAAAATTAAACAGCAAAAAATAACAATCTATCAGTTAATTCTTGATTTACATCAAAGGCGATGTGCAATTATAGTAGACTTTTTCTTGTTTTCTTATATTATATCCCCTCATTTCCTTATAATATATAAGGTGGAACAAATCGACCGTCGTTACCCCACAAACAAAGCAGACAGAGCAAGGCCGAAGAGATTAGGAAACAAAAGAGGAAAAGACCACCTCGCAGCAATAAAACCCCTTGAAGTAGGACAGGCAACCATCGACAGGTGAAAAACCAAAAACAAACTTTCCTGTCATATCTGTCACGCTATAACCTTGTCTAACCCATTCACTCACAGTAGGGTTACACGAAATGTTAAAAGTGACAGCAACTTAATTATAAAAAAAAATCGTATATAAGCTGTAATAATTCCTCCTTTTCTTTGGCACCATCACCCCTTCATAATTCAAAAGAACCAAAGGCTAAAATCCTCCCCCACCCTTCATCGCCCATCACAACAATTCATCACCACCCAACACTCACCACCCAACACCCAACAGCCACCACCCAATAATTATCCCCCAAAATGTTTCTTTTTATAAGAATTATTGTACTTTTGCATGGTAAAAGATACAAAGGACGTTTATAAGACATTCTCTTATAGACAGTAAGTATTGCTTTCAGATAACAGACAAGACAATGAGCAAGCAAGTATTTCAGACAGACTCCCGTCAGCGTTGGAGTTATTTTAAGTGGACCCTACGTGTAGTCCTTACGATTCTCTCACTCTTTGGAATCGTTTTCTTAGCAATGTTTGCCTTGGAGGGTAGCCCGCAGATGCCTTTCCATCACGACTATCGAAATGCGGTGTCAGCCTCATCTCCTTATACCAAGGACAACAAGACGGCAACACTCTATAAGTCGTTTCGTGATTTCTTCAAGGAGAAGAAGATGCATAATAACTATGCGAAAGCTACCATCAAGAAGCAACGATTTGTGGGGAAGGCGGACAGTCTGACGCAGAAATACTTTCGGGAGTGGGACGACCCACGGATTGGTGTGCGCTCGGCATGGTATGTTAACTGGGATAAGCATGCTTATATCTCTCTGAAGAACAATATACGACACCTGAATATGGTGTTGCCAGAGTGGTTCTTTATCAATCCTAAGACCGACAAGGTGGAATATAGACTTGACAAGCAGGCGCTGCGCTTGATGCGTAAGGCTGGTATTCCTATCCTTCCAATGCTCACGAATAACTACAACTCCGACTTCCATCCAGAAGGTATCGGACGTATCATGCGTGATAGGAAGAAGCGTACAGCACTCATCAATGAGATGGTCAAGAAATGTAAACATTATGGTTTTGCAGGTATCAACCTTGACTTAGAGGAACTCGACATACAAGACAACGACCTCCTCGTCGAGTTAGTCAAAGACTTCGCACGTGTTTTCCATGCAAATGGACTCTATGTAACACAGGCTGTAGCACCTTTCAACGAGGATTATAACATGCAGGAACTGGCTAAGTATAACGACTATCTCTTCCTCATGGCGTACGATGAACATAATATGGGGAGCCAGCCAGGAGCTGTCAGTTCGCAACGTTGGGTGGAGAAAGCTACCGACTGGGCGGCTAAGAATGTCCCGAATGACAAGATAGTACTCGGTATGGCAACTTACGGATATGACTGGCCTAATGGGGAGACGGCTTCGACGGTGTCATTCGACCAAACAATGGCTACCGCACTGGACGCAGATGCAAAGGTAAAGTTCGATGATGACACCTACAACGTTAACTTCTCGTATCAAAACACTGATGATGGAAAGATTCATCAGGTGTTCTTTACTGATGCTGCAACTACCTTTAATATCATGCGCTTTGGTGCTGAATATCATCTCGCAGGCTATGGTCTGTGGCGTTTGGGCACTGAAGACAAACGTATATGGCGCTTCTATGGTAAGGATATGTCGTGGGAGAATGTGGCAAGGATGTCTGTTAAGAAGCTGATGCAGCTTAACGGCACCGATGATGTTAATTTCGTTGGATCTGGCGAGGTACTGGAAGTAACAACGGAGCCGCACCCTGGAAATATATCAGTGACAATAGATAAGGATAACCGCCTTATCTCTGAGGAGTATTATCACTCCCTTCCGTCAACATATACCATCCAACGACTTGGGAAATGTAAGGATAAACAACTCGTTATCACCTTCGACGACGGACCAGACAGCCGCTGGACACCTACCGTGCTGAGTACGCTGAAGAAATATAATATCCCTGCAGCGTTCTTCATGGTGGGACTGCAGATGGAGAAGAACCTGCCTTTGGTGAAGCAAGTATATGACGCTGGGCACACTATCGGCAACCATACCTTCACCCACCATAACATGATTGAGAACTCAGACAACCGCTCTTATGCTGAGTTGAAGTTGACAAGAATGTTGATAGAGAGCGTCACAGGACATAGTACGATCCTGTTCCGTGCTCCATACAATGCCGATGCCGACCCGACAGACCATGAGGAGATATGGCCAATGATAGTGGCAAGTCGACGTAACTACCTCTTTGTGGGTGAGTCTATCGACCCTAATGACTGGCAACAAGGCGTAACGGCTGACCAGATCTACCAGCGTGTCATTGATGGTGTGCACCATGAAGACGGACATATCATCTTGCTCCATGATGCGGGTGGTGACACACGTAAACCTACGATTGAAGCCCTCCCTCGTATCATTGAGACCCTACAACATGAAGGTTATCAGTTCATCTCTTTGGAACAATACTTAGGGATGAATAAGCAAACCCTGATGCCTGCTATCAATAAGGGAAAGGCTTACTATGCCATGCAAACCAACCTCTGGCTGGCAGAGATGATTTATCATGTATCCGACTTCCTCACGGCTCTCTTCCTTGTCTTCCTTGTCTTGGGTATGATGCGCCTCGTATTCATGTACGTGTTGACGTTCAGAGAGAAACGAGCAGAGAACCGACGCAACTATGCACCGATTGATGCTGCTACGGCACCAGCTGTCTCTATCATCGTACCGGGTTATAATGAAGAGGTGAATATCGTGCGCACCATCACTACGCTCAAGCAACAAGACTATCCGAACCTACATATCTACTTCGTCGATGATGGTAGTAAAGACCATACCCTCGAACGTGTGCGTGAGGCTTTCGATACCGATGATAAGGTTACTGTACTCGCTAAGAAGAATGGTGGTAAGGCTTCGGCACTGAATTATGGTATCGCTGCTTGTCGCTCAGAGTATGTGGTTTGTATTGATGCCGACACTCAGCTGAAGCATGATGCAGTAAGTAGACTGATGAAGCACTTCATTGCCGACAAGGATAAACGCATTGGTGCAGTGGCAGGAAACGTGAAGGTGGGTAACCAAAGGAATATGCTCACCTACTGGCAAGCTATTGAATACACCAGCAGTCAGAACTTTGATCGCATGGCTTACTCTAACATCAATGCCATTACCGTTGTACCTGGTGCTATCGGCGCATTCCGTAAAGAGGTGATTGAAGAGGTGGGAGGATTTACCACTGACACCTTAGCAGAAGACTGCGACCTGACGATGAGTATCAACGAACATGGTTACATCATTGAGAACGAGAACTATGCTGTGGCAATGACAGAAGCCCCAGAGACACTCCGCCAGTTTGTTAAGCAACGTATCCGTTGGTGCTTTGGAGTGATGCAAGCCTTTTGGAAACATCGCTCCTCACTCTTCTCTCCATCGAAGAAGGGCTTCGGACTATGGGCTATGCCTAATATGCTTATCTTCCAGTATATCATCCCAACCTTCTCACCATTGGCAGATGTACTGATGCTCATTGGTCTCTTCACTGGCAATGCCTTGCAGATATTCTTCTATTATCTCATCTTCCTTGTCATTGACGCAAGTGTGTCTATCATGGCTTACATCTTTGAAGGCGAGCGGTTATGGGTACTCCTATGGGTTATCCCGCAACGTTTCTTCTATCGATGGATTATGTATTACGTCCTCTTCAAGAGTTATCTTAAAGCAATCAAAGGCGAGCTGCAGACATGGGGTGTCCTCAAACGCACCGGCCATGTTGGTGAGTAGCAGCCTTACCCTTGCTGCTAAGGGTGGTAACAAACAACCTGTATCATTGATAGGAGACAGAAGAGAATACAGCTAAACAGTTCTACCTCTCATTCTCCACGTATTTCCCACGGAACTTTGTAACAATGTTCACGGAAAAAGAATACAGTAGAAAAGATTACATATCATTGTAAATCACCAGATTACAAGAAATACTCACGGAATTAACAAAGGCTTCTCACGGAATTCTCACGGAATTATTATAAACGCTTTATGGTATTCCGTGAGAATTTACTAAGTAAAGGAAAGAAGATTAAGGATTCAATAACCAAAACCTCTTCTCATCGATTTTTATTACTCCCGCTTTCTTTAGTTTCTTCAATTGATAATCAATCTTATTATTCTTCTGTCTATCGCTTAACACATCAGATAACTTGTTTTTTAAAAGACCTTCTATATCTTTACGAGAAGCCTTACCAAACTTTTTCAAATACTCAACTATCATACTCATAAAGTACTCATCATCAAAGCTACGGTTCTTAATATATTGACTCTTCAACTCCTTATCTCCCGTCTTAGACACAATCTTATGTGCCAAAAAAATATGCGGCTTCCGTCCTTCTATTAGCTTTTTCCTTCTAAGATAAACTATTTGCTCATTTGAGATTACTTTATTCTTTTGGACCTTATCTAATAGCATGATATCCTCAAGACTAATATCAGGATTATCAGTCAAGATACGTGCAAAGTTTTCGTCAATAACCTTACCTGTAATTGTAACCCTAACTTTACCTTCTGAAAAATCATATTCTGGCATAGGGAAAAATCTGACACGTTGGTTAATAAACATCTTCTTTATACCACCTCCTTCAGATTCTATCATGTTAAGATTGCGCATAGCTTCTACCAAGAAACGATTGCGATAAACCGATTCTGGGCAATCCTTTGTCACAACATTTTCTACACTTTGTGGTAGGAATTCACCATAATTTTGAAAAATAACATGACTATCTTCATATTCCACGACCTCTATTCTTGCACACTTAGTATAATCTTGATGAGCAATTGCATTATTTAAAGGCTCGCGTATATTGAACATATCATAGCGCAACATCTCATCTGGGAAAAGAGAGTCTGGTCGTATAAGACGATACTTCACATTCCTAACTTTATTGTATAATCGGTCTATACTAAGAAGTAATGGCATTGGTAATATCTCGTAATCCTTATTCTGCACAGATCCAACACTCCTTAATGACCAACGAATACAAGCGACATAAGGACTAAGAAAGTGCTCACTTTCTTCTTTCCCTAATAAGACTAAAGCAGCTCTTGTAATCTTACCATTAATTGTTACTTTAGCTTTATCAAGGAACTTTACATTATCCCAAGCAGAAATTTCTGCTCTTCTATAAGGGTTACGAATAATATATTCCTTGCGTGCCTTCTCTATCGCTTCAAGATCAAGGTCATCAATGGTTGCTTGAGGAACTATTCCTACACTCCAGTCATCCGTAATGACAAGTTCTGACAAGATAGAATCCCTCCTTTCCCCCTTCATCTCTATTAGAGAATCACCAACTCTTTGCCAGGCCTTGTTATGGGCATAAACTGGTAACCTTGGTCTGTGCTTGGGAATACTTATTATCCAAACAATTTCACCAGTATCATCAGCCTTCAATTCATCAAGAACAAGATTATCTATTGGAAGGTTCCGACATTTCTCTAAGATTCTTGCTTTAGCGGATTCAATAGTAAAATTACCAAATTTCTGAATACCTATCACCTCAAGTGTATTATCTTGAACACCAATTATAATGGAACCTCCATTCATATTAGATATAGCGGACACATAAGAAACGACATCATCACCTTCATGCCCACAAAGGCTATGTTGCAGATTCTTATATTCTTTCCATTCACACCCTTCATTCTCCTTCGGATATTGAATACGGATATATTCTGAAATTTCTTGTTTAGTCATATTATCATACTACTTTACATTGCAAATATACAAAAGAAATATGGAATAACTTACTGATGTCATCAGAATAACATATTTACTACCACTCTATTTTCATATATGACTTAATTGACCTTATAACACCTATGGTATGAAAGGGTATAATATATATACACCTGACTACATAATAGTCATCTATCCCTAAACGCAAAACATGCCCCCTAAACGCTACATGAGACACTATAAGGTAAGACAAGGATGACTAAATAAATCTTCCAGTATTTAGTTGTGTTATGCGGTGTATGGAGGCTATCTATCTTGGTCTAAACGCTTTAATTAACAGTGTATTGAGAGCGTTACAAAGAGGATGATAAGAGGGCATCATTTATCTATAGTGCGTGTAGAGAGAAGATAAACTGCACTCCCATTGACTAATCCAAAATATGAGCATTCTTACTTCCTTACTTCAGTGTAACGGCAAGACGACGATTACTAAAGTGTGCGGAGTTAGCATCATGTTCGTAACGTCTTTTGAAGAAGGTTTTCTCCTGTTCGTAACACATCATGCACTTCAACTTATCACCTACCTTAATCATAGAGAATACCAAGCATAAGTAAGAAGTAAGGGGCAGTCATGTTGTGGTTCAGATAAGTATTAAGTGAATTTACGTTCAGTGTCATCCTCCCCATTTGTATGAAATACTCTACCTTTTGTACGTAGGCGATTTGATAGTTAGCATCGGCTACTATCTCCTTATCCTGTAGGGCGATAGCGCATTAAAGGCTGTTGAGGACTTCGAATTGCGGACTTAGATAACCGCTGACTCATTGTGCTACTTGACAGCTTTTAGTACAAGTTGGGACAGTTTCGATATGTCTTCATGATGCTGTGAATAGTAAGATACGGCAAAGAAAACTAAAGATAGAGATAAAAGATAATTCCAAATCATAGATAACAGGAGTTGTTTATGATTCATAGCTGTTTGATATTTGGATTAAAGTTACCATTGATAAAGATAAAGACTTTACTTTCTCCATACAAACAGGGGGGAGGGCTTTTTATTAAGCTATCTACGACAAGTTACTTATTATCCATGGTTTTTAATCTGTCCTCCATCTCTTTAAGGAGCTGTTTTCGCTGTTTCATGTTCGTTATTGCCTGTTTACTACCATCTTCCAAGCTCGTTTGATGAATATGGACATTGTTCTTTTCATCGTGCTTCACGAAGAAGACGCCATTAAACCGTTGATACACATTGATGGGGAAGAACTCTTGTAAGACATGATAAGCACCCTTAAAGCGCGTTGGTATCAGTCTGTTGAAAGCAGGAGTCATGGGGAGATAGACAGAAGCGTCGGTCGAAGCATTAAGACAATACTCTAAACTATTAGCTGGTGCTTTGTTTATTGCAGCGTCCTTCATGCCGAATGTTATATCTGTCGCAATCGCATCGCCACCTTCTGTGACGAGGAGTAAGGGACAATAGTCGTCACCATACGCCTTTCGCAGATAACTTCCCATAGGCAAGCAAGGTACGGCAGGATAGGTCGACACGGGGTTTACATGTACAGCATGGGAATAGATAAACACCTTCTCACGCTTATCTTTGGCACACCTATCTATTAAGAATTTCGCACAGAGAGCCATCGTAGAATCACGCTGGGCATACCTTTCAAAAGAAGGAGTCTGCTGATGCTGTGCATTCAGCTTTAAGATAAAGTCAAAACAGGCCATTTCGTCATCTGAAAGTAGCTTAGCTATTTCCGCACGGTGCTTATCAAGATAATTGACAGCGTCAGCCAGTTTATCTTTCATTATCATTACAGCAAGTCTGTCAGCCTCTGGGATGTGTTGTTCCTTATTAAGTGCAGCGATGAAATCAAACAGATGGAGGGTAGACGACATACTTATCGTCTTTTGATGTGTATAGTCAATACCAAACAACCGCACCTTCTCACTATCTGCCCTACCCCGATTATAAGTCCTAAGTACGTTTAAGAGTGCACTTACTGTTGGGTGTGGTATCAAGGAGGAGTCCATTGTGAAGCTATCATCTTGTATATAACGATTAAAGAAGAGTGATTTCCCTAAGGGGAACTCCATCAATACCAATCTACAATCATGCCGTTTGACAGACGCTTCAATCAGTCTGGTAACAAAGCTTTTAACGTCAGAGTTACCATGTAGAGACTCTCCTAAACCAATTATTCGCTTGTCTCTAAGTCCGTCTATCTGTGCCAGGTCGAAACAATGATTACTATCCTCACGAATAAGGTTAAGACCACCCTCCACCCTCAAAGGAGCAAGTGTCCTAACGGGATAATCGTCAATAGGCTTATTATCAAGTGTCACCTTCAGTTTTGAGAAGGCGATATACGCATCTTTCCTCTCCTCGCCTAAGACGTTGATACCTATATTCAATGAAGACGCATTAGTCAGGTTTATATGTGTCGAATATGTTTTGAGGACAGAGTCAGGCTTACAGATGAATGATCCTGTTGCCACCACCTTCTCTTCTTCATCAATCGCTTGCAGCGTTAGGACCACACGCTTTAGTCCACTCCCCTTACATTCAAGGCCTACCACACCCTCTTTAAGATTGTCGTGGGGCAAGAGGATTCTATGAGAGAACTCCGTTCTTAATCTGTCTACAATTGGAAATTCCTTTATGTACCGCCTTGCGTACAACGTTCGCATTGGTCCTTTAACACCCCAAGTTAGTGTGTAGAGCGCTAAGGCAGCGTTCTCTATCCAGCGATAGGGGCGCAAAGAGTCTGGTAACATCTTAAAGTCTAAGTCATACGCCCTTGTGTAGTTTTGCTTTCCCGACTGTGCTATACATGGTATTGCAGTGCTAATAAGGATTAATATCACTAAGAGCTTGTCTTTCAATGTAATATTCCTAATATTCATGTTATGCTATTTATGTATAAACGAGTAGCTTAGCAGACCTCACCCCCAGCCCCTCTTCGAATGGAGAGGAGAGTGATTACCGAGTCCTCCATGCGCTTGTCTATATCCTTCCTTGTGTATCAGTTTATGCGCCGACAGGCCTCCCTGTGCGTTCAGGTCAGCATCGTCAGCTGCGGTTATCATTCTTTTGTCCCACCAACAAGAGCACAGTGAGCGTGATTCAGCCCCATCTGTATTACCCGAGGAGCATCCACTAATTGAACCATATCATCCCCTTCAGCTGAGCAAGATACTTGTTAAGGTCTTTTGCATTATCGTCCGTTAAGAAGAAATACATAAAGACAAATCTATAATCCTTACCTATCACAACACAACGAGCACGGGTGAACTTATCCCTACACTCCTGTTGTTTTGTGTCAATAGGATACATCAGCATATAGTCAGCATTAAAGTACTGCTTAGCAAGAGAGGCTGGATAGTCAGTGAGAAGCATCTTTATTTCGTCAACCTCACACGGTTCAACAGCTTCACACATCTTATCCACCTGCCATTTCAGGTCGCACTTAATATAGCCGTAGATGTTCATATTTATCTTTCCACCCGTAGGGAGCGGTGTGAGGTCATCGTTACTATTCCCACTCCGAATCGATGTCGTCAAATAGAGCTCACAGTCTTTATCTTGATGAACGATACTGGCATCCGATTGAGCAATAATATGTCTAAATATACACCCCTTAGTGTCACAAGGCAGTTGACTGGGCACGTAGCCCCTACTCCTTATCAGTTTGTAAGGTTGTTTGATGTTAAGTCTGATGTTCTGCTGTTCGCACTTGCCCTCTATCGTTGGTGGGTTCCATTTAAAAAGTTCAGTAGTATCAAGGTCTTCTTCTGTCACCTGTGCCCAAACAGTTGGTACACAAAGGAGTTGTAAAAGGATAATACAGACAGCTTTCATCCCTCTTGAGCCGAAGAATGACACAAGTCTTGTTCTGAGATCTTTCTTCATAACCATAATGTATTAAGTTAATAAGGCAACTATCTTAATTATTCTCAATGACAGAAGACTACTTTCTCAAGTCAGGCTTCTTCGTAGTAGCATCTTCGATAACGAACGACTTGCCCTGTTCCTTCACCTTAATATATACCACCTTGCGCTTTGTTCCCACATCCTTATAAGGTGATCTCCACAGATAAGAGACGCAGAGCCAATCATTACTCAGCGGTACAACCGTCAGTGTTCGTATATTATCTTCAGCACAGTCCTGCGCATCGATAAGGACATCAGCGTCCATATCAACACTCTTCTTCATGACCGATGGACTAACAAACTTCTCTGCAATGACACTACTAAGGTCGGCGAGTTGAGTATAGAGAAGGCTGTTCATATAGGTTTTGTAGAAACCATAAGCAAACAGCTGTTTCTCCTTTTGGGTCATATTCAGCTTACATACCGTAGTCTTTGCCTTGCCCTTCTGTGCATAGAGGGCCTGAGGTGCAACAGCCAAGCATAGCACTAAGCTTATTGCAAGATACAGTTTTCTGATCATTGTGTATAGCATTAATATTGGTAAAAATTGTCTGTATTCTTTCTCAAGTAGTATTACGACAGGCACGTAAAGGCTTAGCGACACGGATATAACTATCCGTCTTCTATCTCACTGACCACCGTCGAAATCATTAATCACCTTAGGTTTTTATGTTTCTGATTGTTTACTCGGGACAAAGATATAAAATTAAAATACGTAAAACAAATTTAAGGACAATTATTTTCGGGTGGGAGAGGGAATTAGGAGGGCAGGGGGAGGAGAGGAGGGAAAACTGGGAAGGAAGACAGGGGCGGCTGAGGTCGAGGCCTACGAGGCACTGCCTCGTAGAACAGGGACCGCTGGGAACGGACAGGGGACAGGTGGGGACGGAGGGAAGGTTGGCTGGGAACGGAGACAGGGGGCAGGTGGGAACGAGGGAAAGGACCGCTGGCGACGGCCTGCGCCCACTATCAGCTGTCCTCTAAAAGCTCACGACAAACGAGGAGCCTAACTCTAAGGAATGGAAGCAAGTATGCTTTCCTAAGGCACGATAAGGCAGGAGGTTATAATCTACCAAGAAGCGAACACTGTAATGCTGGCGTGCTCTGAACATCAGTGACAGACCTGTTCCGAGACCCATGCCATGGCGCGAATCGATCAACTCGTCCGTCAACTGTATATTAGGATAGAACACTGACGAGGCTAAGAGTTTACTTCCAAGGAGCCAGCGGGACGTTAGGGGATAAGAGAAATAGGCACCACCGCCTACCTTCCACGTATCGAAGACATTATCCTCAGCCTTGACACCATCGACGATAACCGATGTGCGGGTCACAGAGAACCGTCCACCAACACCGACATAGGGGTTGAAGAAATACGCACCCTCCACTGCTGACGTACAACCACGTGACACTTTGACATGCGATCCCTTCCCGTCAGGATACTTCCCCAGCGGCTCGTTGATAAGAAAATTCAGTCCGATGAACGAGGGATGATACTTCTCTTCAAACGTCTCCTCCGTTGTTGGCTTGTTCAACCCACGTTGTTTAAAGATAAGATCAGTAAGGTAATAACCCATCTCAGTGGCTACGATGCCCACGCCAGCCCCTGTCATCACATCACTCAACCAGTGTTTGTTATTCGCCATACGCATAAGACCGGTCGCAGCGGCTACGCTGTAGGCTCCAATACCTATCCATGGACTCCGATAGCCATACTCTTTATTGAGCATGGTGGCGGTCATGAAGGCGGTGGCGGTATGACCAGAGGGGAACGAACGGAGGTCGGTTCCGTCGGGTCGCTCTACCTGTGCTGAGTATTTCAAGGCGTTGACAATTCCTGCCATCAACGCTACCGACATGGCATGAGAGGCGAGCATGCGCCCCCAACTGCTCCTCCCCTTCACTCCTCCTAACTTGAGTCCTAACATGACGGCAGCTGGGAGATACTGCGTGTAATTGTCTAATCGTCTGTCGAAACGTGGTATATAGTCGTTCCGCAAACCACGAAATCGCTTGCTCTCGCTACGCATGAGAAGTCCGTTGAGGATAAGGGGTGCACAGGTGTAGACGACCCTGTCGAGGCGTGTGTCATTCTTGTATCTTACCTTCTCACACGCCTGTCTGACCGTAGCTGCCGTGTCGGCCACACCACATGTGTCTGTCGTCACGCCCAGGCTATCGTCTACTGCGATGGAGGATGTGTGCCGTAGGCTATCAGCCAAGGCAACAGAGGCCTCAGCGGGAAGGCTAAGACTTACGAACGAGAGGATTACAAGGATTGTTCTCAGGACTTTTAACTTTGGGCATGGAGCACAGAACGCAAGTGACAAAACGTCGAACATGGGAGTTAGAGGTTTGAAAATTGAGGTTTTAACATTTCTATCTGTGGGGGACATGATACCCCCAAAGACACTAACGGATAGAGTAGTGGGATTATTGTGAGAGGATAGTAGGAAATGTTAAGGAGACAGGGTATGTCTAAGACAGGGTAACAAGGCAAGTTAACAGGTGGACGAGTAGACAGGTGAACAAGTTGCTTGAAATAGGAGACAGGGTAACAGAGGAACAAGTTCGATGAGTAACAGAGGGGTGGGACAGGACAGGATATGTTTAAGACAAGGTAACAGAGGAACGGAGGAAAGTAACAGAGGGTGTTCTTTCTCTCACAGAACTACACAGAAGAACAGAACACACAAAGGCGCACAGAGACATTAAGTCAACCGATAACACAGAGCGTTACAGCTATTGTTGGGTGTTGGGTGATGGTTGTTAGGTGTTGATGATTAGCCATAGGGGTATCTCGGTGATTACGCCCCTCCCTTTGGGGGAGGGGACGGGGGAGGGGCCTGTTCTTCTCTGCGTGCTCCCCCTGTGAGCAGAAAGACTTCTGTTCATCTGTGAAAATCTGTGAGAGACAAAACATCCAACGAGCCGCTTAGGTGTATGAAAAAACTTAACAAGAACGCACACGAAAGCCACTACGTAGGGAGGAGGGCATGAAGTGAAACAGAACTTGCAACTAACACGAAACCAGATACATACGGAGACGGAAGAAGAAGGGCGTGTTCTTGAACGTTGAAGGGCGTGTTCTTGGGACAAGAAGGGCGTGGTCTTGAACGTTGAAGGGCATGGTCTCAAATGTTGAAAGGCGTGTGTCGGATTTGAGAGAAGCGAAAATAACTGACAAAAGGGGAGAGAGGACAAGGAGAGAAAGGAGCTGACTACGAAGCAGTGCCTCGTAGAAACGGACCAAAAGAAACAAGAAACAGACCGAAGAAAACGAAAGAGCAGACCGAAAGAAACTAAGAAACGGACCGAAGAAAACGAAAGAGCGGAACAAAGGGAACGAAAGAGCAGAACAAAGGGAACGAAAGAACAGACCGAAAGAAACGAAGAAGCGAAACAAAGGGAATGGAGGAGCGGACCGAAAGGAACGAAGATGCGGAACAAAGGGAACGAGGAAGCAGACCGAAGGGAACGGGAGAGAAGATTGCTGGAAACAAAAAAGCGGACTGATGGAAACAAAAAAGCGGACCGCTGTGGATTGGGAAGCGGTCCGCTGAAAACGGGAGGGGGGATAGGGGATGAGGGGTGAGGAGACAGCTGGTGGGGGGTGAGGGGCAGCTGGTGGGGGATGATGATTGCCACCAACTGCGGGTAGGTTTTGTGGTTCTACCCTACTCTACCTTTGCTACTCTACCCTATTCTCCCCTCTCATTTCGGCTTATTTACCAACAACAACCTTCTTGCCACCAACGATATAGATGCCGTTAGGTAAGCCTTCGAGGGCTGTCTCTGGGTTCACCTTACTACGAAGGAGGGCACCATAGATGCTATAGACATCTACTTTACCGCCATTTGATGGTGAGGTGAAGGTATTGATACCGGTTGTGTCTTTGATTGGATCGACCTCAGAACCATCTGAACCGCATACCTTAACTTGGATGTTATTCCCTGCAGCCTCCATCACCTTCTTAGGAATAGTGAATGTCTTAGTGTTCGCAAAGTAAATGAGATTACCCTTACTATCGTAGATCTTGAAACCTACCACGTGGCTGTTCTTAGCCTCCATAGTATAGGTGCGACGACCATTAACGGTCTTCTCTTCCTTAACAACAGCCCAGCCCGTTCCGAGACTATCCTTCTTAAACTGATCCCATGAGCCGAAGTCGCCCATAGTACCAACACGTACGGCACCATTAAAGTCCTCACGCATTGTGCCAGGGGCCGCACCAGGATAGATAGCTGGGGTACGACGGATATGATCATCTATGAAGATCATATTGTTCGCAGGCCCCTTAGGATACTTCTGCATAAACTTCTTCGCCTCCACCCACTGTGCTCTTGTGGTGTACATGGTTGTGTTACTGTAGTCACCGATGACAGATCCGTTCACATTATAGAAATGTCCCCATGCTTCAAAGAAGCTTGAGAGGTCTTGATTGGCTGCTACACAACACGCTTTAGCAAAGAGTAAGTAGTCGTTCTGGCCCTGACAGTTGGCTGTACCCTGTCCTTCAAGGCGGTGGGTACGTAGATAATCGAGGCACTTATGCCAGAACTGATCATCAAGACCAGTCGCATGGAACATCAGATAGAGCTTGTAATACATCTGCGTTGTGCCCCATGTGCCATATTCAAACCACATCTTCTTATTAGCAAAGCGGTCAGCATAGGTTGAGACAGCACTCTCGCAAACACCATCATACCTCTTACCGTCAACATCTGTATAAGAACAGTTTTCTGAGCGGCTGGTTACGCGACCCGAAGTAAACATCACCATGTTAGAGTACATATTGACAGAAATCTCCGTCATACCAGCCGTGTTAAACAGCTGCTGATGGTTATGACCGAACTCGTGAGCAGGACCCCAGAGTGTACCATTGCCCCACTTCACCTTATCATAGTTGAGAACATCAGCCAAAGTGTTGTAGTTATAATAGGTACCACCCGTCGTAGCATACATATAACCATGGTCGACAGCAGTAGCGTTGAGCACGTTGTTGCACTTATCACGCTTAGCGGCACGGAAGCCCATGAGGTCGTCCTCACGCTGTACGATGCTGTTCCAGATCTCAACAAGTTCCTTCATGTGAACAGGAGTATAGCGTTTGCAATCATCACCAGGCATGTTCATGACAATCAGTTCGCCCTTCATGTTGAAAGCCTTAGCCCATACAAGGCCGTCAGACTGCATTGTCTGCCAGTCTTCATTGGTGTTACCCTTTGTGAGGTCAAAGTAGCCATTCACCTTACCACCCTCAATGTGGATGTTCATAGGCTTATAGTCTGCGAGCACCTTGCCGTTGTTGAAGGTACGACCGATATAGTTAACAAACACGTTGTTCTCGCCCTGATTGAGGATAATGTTCAAGCCCTTCTTCAAGCTATAGTACTTGCCAGCACTGCGTGTACCCAATGGTACGAGTTCGATCTGTACCGTTGCATTCTGTGGAATATCATCGCCAAGGAAGATGAAGAGGTCCTCGCCATCACGAGCCGTGATACCTGTTGGGTTCGTCATACTACCATAATCGTAGCCGATACCCATTGAACGTGCCCAAGCACCATAGTTATTCTCGCTGTAAACCTTATAATCAGCGATGCGGAAGAGCTTCTCCCAGTTGCGACCACTTGGATAAACGGTCCAGCTCTGGTTCTTAATCTTCAACACAACCTCCTGTAGTCCCTGTGGCACACCCTCGGTAGTCATCTGCGCCTTCAACGCCTCATCAGTCATCGCCTTAGTAGCGGCAGTAACCTCCGTAGCGGCACTGTTAGTGAAATACTTAGCCACCTTCTCAGCATAGACATCCACATTCTTGGTCAAGTCGACACGAGTCTTGTAAGCATCCTGCTGTTCCTTGAGCTTAGCAGGGTCGAGTGTAGCCTCCTTAAAGACCCACTTATTAGCCTCGTTGTGCGTGTACCAGCCAACAGGATGGTATCCCTGACTCTCCGCACAATGGATACCAACATTATTGGCATCGACCATCTCGAAAGCCAACACGTATGGATCGTCCGTGTTACGTTGGAGGTCAAAGCCAGTGCCCTTCCCCTCAGCTGTCGTATAAGAGCGACTTGTCTGCCCATTCTGAGGAACGATATACTTTCCTGTCACAGCATTCTGGAACACGTAGCGGCCGTTAGCCAACCTTTCTAACTTCCAATAATAAGAGTAATCACTGCTGTTAAAACCCGAGGTAGACAATTCGCCAACTATAAAGTCCTCACGCATCGCCCTGCCATAAGTGTCAGAAACAATCTGATAGTACTTTGTGAGATCCTTTGTTGGGTCTACCACCTTGGTCAGTTGAGCCAGACGGGCAAGCACCTGCTCGTTTGTAAGCGTCGTCACAGGGTCGAAGCGGAACTCACTTGGGCCGAGTGCTGTTATACCATTGTCTCTCAAAGGATACCAACGAACGATATCCTTCTGAGCATCGAGGTGCCAGCACCAAGCTTCAGCATTACTATTATAGATATTGAAGTAAGACTTACCCGTCCCACTTGACTCTGTCTGATACTCAATCCGGAACTTGTAAGCATCATCGGCCGTCTTATAGACCTCATTATTTTGACCCACACTCTGAACGTACTTAGCATCCTTCAGACTCTGAATGGTGTACCTGCCGTCCTTAGCATGTAGTAAGAAGAGGTCGGAGAAGTCGGTTGATGGACTGCTATAATGCTGCCCATGTAAGGTGCCTTTACCATCGACAAAGACATGAAGGTCAGTACCTTTTTGTCGCTTGTCATTAACAATATAATAAACTCCCGGTTTGAGTTTCTGATTCTCTCCATCAGCAGTTGGCGCCGCAGAGAGTATCGAAGCTTTCGCAACACTTGGCACAGCAGCGGTCAGAGCCAGTGCTGCCATGAGTGTCTTCTTGCGTAAAAATCTTTCGAATAACATAGATGTATTTAATAAGTAGTTGTTTTTTAGGTTTCTCTTCGGTAAGTATCAAGTTTGCTTTCACCCCTTTTTAGGACAGTGCGGAGGCTCCGCACTTGTGGTGTTCACGCCCCGCACCTTTCGTGCGAAGGTATAGCACATCACCTGAATAGTATATTAACGAAGACAACCCACTGGCATAGGGGGACTATGCCAGTAGGTTGGTAAATAGAGATTACAGACCTAACTGTTCCTTCTTCCAAGCCTCATCGTGATAAACATAGAGGTGAAGCTCAGCGAGATACCAGTAAGATGAGCCACCACCATTATTGATATTCGAACCGTTCTTACGCTGTGTAGGTTCGAAGCGGATATGGGTGATAGTAGCACCATTGGTCTTTGTGTAAGCGAGTGGTTCGCTCACAGCATTCGCAGAACGATAGTTTGTCTGTGTAGAAACAGGCGTAGCAGCAGTGATGACATCTGATGAAGCGTAGATATTAGCACGCTTAGGGTTGCGGTCGTTACTGCTAACTTTATACTCATCGAAGCCGAGGTAGAACGTACCATTGATACCTTCGTTCAGCGTAATATCAATGTAAGGACGTGGATCGCTCGTGTTTCCGTTGCTCTTCGTCTGGAAGTAAGTAGTCTTATTACCGTCGACAGCAGCGCCAACCTCGTGCCCTGGCTGCATAGAGTTAGATGATACCATAGCCGCAGTGAGCGGTATCTCAACAGACTCAGACCACTCGTTAGCCTGAGCAGTAGCTGTTGCAGGCTCGTGGGTGTTCTTACCTCTGAGGCCCTGAGTCGTTACGGTGATGGTATAGTCGCCTGCAAACTTGAAGACATTATCGAGGACACAAGACGTCTCGTTCGCTGCTACCTCCTTTACAGACTCTGGTACACCCGGCATATTGCTCTTTGCTCTGACGATAACCTTCTCATAGTTGACCTCATCAGGCGCCTTCCAAGTCACTGTGAACTGGCCCTTACCAGGCGTAACGTTCACATCGTTGACACCAGTAGGTACGATGTCTTGGAATGGCTGTTGGGTCACATGGATAGTGAAAGGCTGTGCGCTGCTATTAGAAGGCTTACAAACCACATCACAAGAACGTGCGTTATCAGTAGTGTTAAGCGTTGCAGTGAAGTCAACCTCCGCACCAGAGATATATTTCTTAGGTGATGAAAGCCAGCTCTTAGCCTCCTCTGGGATGATAATCTCATAGTTACCATCAGCCGTAGAACGCTGGAATGGCACACGATAAGTACGACCGAGGTCGACCATCTCAACGGCTGCCTCCTTCGTCTCCATAGGATAGATAGGACGCACCTTATAGCCCTTAGCAGACTGCTCGATAACATACTCGATAGAAGCATCCCAGTTGTCAGAACTCTTCAGACGAACTGTACAGTAGCGAGTCTCGGCAGTTGTGTTAGCATCCATGTCGAAGTGAAGCTTCACAATACCATTCTCTTTGACGGTCTTCGTTGTGTCCAAGCGAACAAACGATACTGTGTCAGGAACAATGATATGGTCGAGATGGAGGTTGGTCTCAACAGGAACGTCGATACTTGTCACCTTACTCTCAAGGAGAGAATAGAACGTACCCTCACGATTGAAGAATGGGTTCTGCTCAGGAATACGGAGAACACTCTCGTAACCCATCTGTGACACCTTAATCTCATAGGATGCACGCTCGCCATGAGAGATAGTTACTTTCGCCTCACGAGCCTTGAAGCCATCGTAAGCCGGAGCCTTAACCGTAACGCCCTTACCGTCAGGATTCTTCGTGACAGTGAGCCACTCGGCATTACTCTCCGCCTTCCAGTCTTCCAAAGCTACGTTTGTCTCTACAACAATCTGCTGTTCACCGCCCTCTTTATTGAATGCTATCATTCGTTGGGAGGAATGAGGAACCTCAAGCTCCTTGCTTGTAAAGTCGGTGTCATAGTCAGCTGCACAGGATGCGAGGCCTAATGTTCCCACAAACAGCACTGACAGTATGAATAGGAAATTAATCTTCAGTTTCATTATTCGTCGTTATTTATACGGTTAAAGTTTGTCTGCTCTTGGGTTATACTGGTAGCGCATCTTTGCTAACACTTCCTTCCATGGGCCAACCTTCCATGTACCATCGCTCTGCTTAGCGTTCTTCATCACGCGATAACGATAGTGGAGGCGGAACTCCTTAAAGTAGGTTGGATTGGTGGAAGCGCTACCTCCCAACTCATTGAGCAGGAATGTATTGTTATACTCACCAACAGGAGTAAGCATCTCTACCTCGAGTGAATCCTGCTTGAAAGGCTTCAGTGTTACGTTGTAAGCTGAAGGGTTCGTAACAGTCTTCGAACCGATAGTAGCAACGATACTCTTCACATTAATGTCATGGAGCGCCTTTTCGTAGTTATCCCACTTCTCGTCACCTGCAAGGAAACGAACAGCATTGGCCGCTACAGGGAAGGCACGAACAGTATTGGTAGGTCGTGTCGTTGACTTTGTCTCAACGTTTGTCACCTGAGAAGATACTAACTGGTAGTTCCAATTCTCTGCTGTTGAACCGTAATTGTTCTTCCATAGAATCTTAACCAGCACGTGATTCAACTGAACACCTAACTTATTATTGTCGGTTGCGATTGCACTTGCATCATGGCTGACAATCTTGTAGTCGAGGAAATAGACACTGTCAGGAGACAGCGTACCAAGGTTCTTCAACTTGATATCAAAGTAGCACTTGTTTGACCCAGCTGGGATAGTACCCGCCATCTGTGGGTCTTCATAGCAGTCGGCTGGGAGAAGACGCGCAAACTTAGTACTGTCGATATCGAAGTTTGACTTATTATACGCATTGAAGAGTGAGTCGTCATGAGCGATAGACACGTGATAGTCACGGTCGGCAAGCTGTGAACCACTCAAGTTAGCCACTAACTTGACAGAAGCCGTCCCCTGCTCCACAGCAGAGAGTTCTACTGTGGTGCGGTCATAAATACGGTTGGAACCTGCCATCAAGCCTACCTTGTGAGGATAGAAATTCTGCTCAAAGTCATAATTGTTACATGATGACAATGCTACAGCAGCTAAGGCACATCCTAATATATACTTGTATTTTTTCATAAATAGTTACAATATTAACGTTATTAACGATCCCAACCAGGGTTCTGATCCATCTTAGGACTCTTAACCAACTCACGATGTATGAGTGGAAGGAATACCATACGTGGGAGAGCCTTACGGTCGCGGATATTCTGTTCGTTGATAGTTACGAGGTTGAAGAACGGACCATCGTTGTTACCTTTCTTCTCGCTGTAAACATCAAGACCACGCCAATTAGAGCTGTTAGCGTCTTCTGTGAAGTAAGTACCCCAACGACGTGTGTCGAAGTAACGATGACCTTCATTGAAGAGCTCAACCTGACGTTCGTTCTTGATAACCTCATCGAAAGCATTCTCAGAGCTGAGTGTTGCAGCCTCAACGCCTGGCAAGCCCACACGATAGCGTATCATATTGAAGTAACGGGCCATAGCTGCCTCGTCACGGGTCACTGCTACGTCTACGAGACGACCGTTTGCATCCCATGTCTTCACGTTCTCTGAACCTTGAACATGGTTGTCGGCCTCACAGAAACTCAACAGTATTTCTGCATAACGGATGATTGGGAATGGCTTAGGAATAACAGATGCACCATCCTTACCATGCCAAGAGTCATCTGGGTGGATGTACTTGAATGGTACGTAACCACTGATACAGTAGTCGTTAGGGTTGTTACCTGCTGCGTTCTTACCAGCCTTAGAATCATCAATAGAGTACCAGAAAGTCTGGTTGTTATAACTTCCATCGGTGGTAGAGTTCATCTTCCAGATACGACCAGGGAAGCCGATGCTTGCATAGAAGCGTGCTGAGCGGTTTACATAGGCTAATGGTGTACCGTTGGCCATGTCACAATCACCGATAGACTTCTTCTGAGTGATATGCTTGGTTAGGTCGGCTTCATAGAGTGGAGACTCTGCTGGCTTCTTACCGTCCTTCATCAAGAAGCAATCAATCACACGCTGAGGTACTGACATACCACCCCATCCACCATAGTTAACAGGGAATGAGTGACGAGAATAGGTCATTACAGGACCAGAATACTCATCGGCCCAGATAAGCTCACGGTTTACCTTTGCTGTACCCTCGCCATTGAACATATCAGCAAAGGAATGATATGGGTCGATACCACCTGCACCATCAGGGAACTTAGCCGTTGGAACTGATGCGTCAAGTGGATATGGATTATCCTTATCAGCGTCGACTGTGTAGAGCGTATAGTAGTTTAGGTCGATGACCTGCTTTGCTGCGGCTGCAGCCACAGCCCAACGCTTTGCATCGTAAGTCTGGTTTACATAATACTTGCCATCGCTCTTACGCTTCCACTCACCAAAGCAACGCTTTGCATAAGTGCCACCATTGAAGGTTGGAGAAGCCTGCAAGAGGCGAAGACGTGCGATAAGTGCTAAGGCAGTACCCTTTGTTGGACGACCGAAGTAGGCTGTTGACTGCTCACTTGGACGCTTCAAACCCGGAAGTGACTGTGCGAACTCATTACAGATATAGTCGATTGACTCATCCATCGTAGCACGCTCACGGTCGTAGTACTCGGCCTTCTCACTGGTTGAGATTACCTCATCATTAACAATAAGACAAGGTCCCCAGTTCTGCAACAATACGTAGTAAGCATAACCACGGATGAAGTGAACCATTGCTTTATAGTCTGCCTTATCATTGTTAGACATATCACCAATCTTGTCAACCTTCTCTAACATAAGGTTGCATCGTCTGATAATCTTATACATCTGATACCACTGTCCCCAGTTAGGAACGTTCTCAGCATTAACATTACCTACTGTGAACTTTGCTCCCCAGAACTCGTTGGTCTGCCAACGTACACAGATCTCATCAGAGGCTGTCTCACCCGGAGTCCATGAGTTACCCCAGATGTTACCAGCTGATGGGAACATCGTTGGTGTAGCAAAGAGATAACCATTTGCATTCTGGGCTGAGTGGAAGACAGAGTCCTCCTTGAAGATAGCATTAAAGTTGTCGTCTTGGTCCAAGAAGTTACATGACGTGAAGGTCATTCCTGCGAACAAGGCTGCAACAGCGCCCAAAGCTAATATATGTTTTTTCATTATTACAATCTAATTAAAGAGGTGGAACCTTTAGAATCTAAAGTACATTTGCAATGAGTAGGTGGTTGGGATTGGGTAAGCCGCACCATTGTACCAAGCCTGCTCTGGGTCGAAGTACTTCGCACTGTCGATAGTGAAGAGGTTATTAATTACAAAGTCACACTCTAATGAACTAACTCCTGCTGCACGCAGCCACTTACGATGACGGAATATATAGCGGAAGTTCAACTCTTGGAAACGAAGGAATGAACCATTCTTCTTCCAGAATGTGGAGAGTTGTGAGTTGTTTGTATTTGAGCCGTAAGACAGACGTGGGAACATGGCGTTAGGGTTCTCCGTTGAAGGATCGCCTGAATACCATGATGGTATCCAACGGTTCTTTGGATTATTCACCATCTTCAACACATTACCCATCTCACCATTATAGAATGGTATCCAGCCTGCGTCGTGACCCATACCTACACGGTAGTAGTTTACACCGGTGTTACCTTTGAAGAGCAAACTTACGGTAAAGTCCTTATAGTTGAACTCTCCACCAATACCGAACATGACACGAGGAACGTTATTACCGTAAGATAGTGGCACACGGTCGTCACTGTTGATGACACCATCACCATTCACGTCACGGTACTTGATATCACCAGGACGCACAACTCCGAAGGCTGCTGTCTGATCTGGGCTCTGACGAATATCGTCTTCATTCTTGAAGAGACCCTCAGAGATGTAACCACGCAATACACTGTATGGCATACCTGTCACGCTCTGATAATCGTAAGCAAGCTTATTCTCCTCGAAGTAGTCTACAATATTCTGTGACCATGTATAGTTAGCACGAACAGTATAGTTCATGTCTTTGCTTATCTTGTGGAAATAAGAGATGTTTCCATCTGAACCAAAAGAGTGCATACGACCCACGTTAGACTTTGGATAGGTCACCATACCAGCATACTCTGGCAATGTAACACGGTTCTGGAAGATGTGGTCACGTGTGTCACGGAAGAAGTCAACTGTCAACTTGATGGCATCGTTGAAGAAGTTAGCATCGATACCGACGTTCAATTTCTTAGCAACCTCCCACTTCAAGTTGTCAGCACCTGTCTGCTTCTCAACGATACCTTGTCCGTTATAACCCCATGTAGTACCAGCGTGGTTATTAATAATGGTCAAGTATGGGAAACGAGAATCTTTATCTGCAATCTGGTCGTTACCTGCAAGACCGTATGAACCACGAATCTTGAAGAAGTTAACGAATGGGAGGTGTTGCTGTACCCACTTATAGGATGTTGGAGCCCAACCCACAGCTATTGATGGGAAAAAGCCGAAACGCTCACCCTTAGGGAAGATGTCTGAACCAGTGTAACCGAAGTTAGCATCTACGAAGTAAGTAGAGTTATAACCCCATGACAAACGACCTGATACATTCTGACGACGCTTAGGAATAGCTGCGATACCGAGTGCATCACCATTGCCCCACTCTGACCCCTTTGTGTCTTCCATGTAATAGAAGAGGAGTGCACCGAGGTTATGAGCACCGATACTTGTGTTATAGTCTAACTTAGCCTCCATGTAGTACTTTCTCCAAGATTCGTTGTCTGAAGAGTAAAACATATCCTGCTGCTTAGAACGTAAGGTCTTGATGAGGTCACCTGTTGATGTACGACCTGTTGCACGATAGTAGTCTGGTCTAACGAAACGGCGCTCGCTGAAACCTGATGTGCGGTCGTTAACAGCCTGAACAGAACCCACGAGTCCCTTGAGAATACCACCGAAGCGGTGTGTGAACTTCAAGGTAATCATGTTACGGGTATTGTCAGATGATCTGTAACCCTGATAGTTAAGGGCAGCAAATGGAGAGATAAGGTCGTTCTGACCGTATGTTGGCAATGTTCCGTCAGCGTAAGTAACAGGGAACATCAATGGATTCAGCTGGAGTACATCCTCCCACACTTGGTTGGTATTCTTACCTCCCGGAGTTGTATAGTTTGATATGCTACCATCAACACCAAAGTAAAGCTCAGAACGCTTGGTGAGGTTCATGTTAATATTTGCACGATAAGTCAACTGATCGTAGGACAATGGCTGATGGAACTGGTTTTCTTTCTGACGATAAGCAGCACCCTCATGGCGATAACCTACTGATACGAAGTATTGTGCAACATCTCCACCACCACGTGCACTGGCGTAGTAGTTTTCCTGCAAAGAGTTCCTCTTGATAATCTCGTCAATCCAGTTTACGTTTGGATAAAGCTCTGGATCGAGGTTGTTCTTGATGATATCCAACTGAATTGGCGTATAGATGTCGGCCTCTCCTGACATTGCACGTGCCTCATTAGCCAACCTTGCATAGTCGTAAGACGATAGATACTCTGGTAACTTATTGAGATGTGAGAGCTTAACGGTCGCACGAGCTGTAACCTGTATCTTCTCCTTTGAACCGCGCTTGGTAGTTACCAATACAACACCGTTAGCACCACGCACACCATAAACGGCTGTTGCTGCAGCATCCTTCAATATTGAGATGCTCTCTACGTCGTCTACATCAATATCATTGAGGCTACCCTCGATACCATCAATGAGGACCAAGGCGCTTGCACCAGCACCAAAGGTTGACACACCACGTACCCAGAAGTTAGATAGGTTCTGACCTGGCTCTCCTGAGAGCTGCATGGTGATCACACCTGGCATACGGCCTCCAATCATGTTCACAAGGGAGGTTCCTGGCGTGCGCAACTCATCCATATTAATAGTAGAGACAGCACCCACTACTGACACCTTCTTCTGTGACACAAGACCAGTAACGACCACTTCGTCGATAGCATTGGTCTTGGCTACCTTGAACTTCACCGATAGTGAAGGCTCGTCCTTAAGGATTGTTCGCTGCACAGTCTCCATACCTACGTACTCGAACTGAAGTGTAGCACCTGGCTTAACCTTAATAGCAAACTTACCATCCAGGTCGGTTATGGTTCCTGTTCCTGGTTCGTTCTTTACACGAACGGTAGCACCAATACATGGCTCACCCGTATCATCATAGACGACACCTGCTACCGAGAACTGCTTTGCAGTACTATTATCTTGCGAATAGGCTTGGACTCCATAAGTTAATAGAGCCAACATGAGACACAAGACATATAATGTTCTTCTCATATATATCTATGTTTGTAGTATTTATTAGGCTTTTAGCTATTTGATTGATAACTCTCGTATCACTTGGTTCTTCGAGTCGGCGACATAGACCGTACTCCCGTCGGCACTCACCGCGACGCCCGTCGGCCAATTAAACTTGGCTAACTCGACACCACCATCTTGGAAACCTGCACTCTGTGGAACACCGATTGGGGTGGTTACACGGGCGTTCTTGCCTTGCGTGGTATCAATCATACGGATACACTGGTTACCTGAGTCGGCAATATAGAGCTTGCCGTCCTTGGTGAAGGTCATCTGACGTGGATAACAGAACTTGGCATTCTTCAATGCTCCATCTTCCCATCCCTTACCTTCGGTGACGTTTACTGTACCGAAAGAAGAAATACCTGCGTATGGCTCACCTTGGTAAGTCAGAGAATCCTTGTCTGACAACTGGTCTACATCAACATACCAAATCTGATGGGCATCGGTAAATGAGATGAACAAACGGTTAGGCTGTGTAGGGCTGAATGTACAGAAAGCATCTGAACCACCTGAACCCTTAGGACCATCCTTACCTACACGCTTCAAGAGCAGCTCAGCCTTACGTGTCTTAGGATTAATACGGATAAGCTGACCCTTAAACATCACAGAGTAAATCATCTGGTCGTTCTTATTAATCACGAAGCAGTACTTCCAGTTGCTATTATCAAGGTCAGAATAACCGTTAGGATTAATGAACTGCTGCTTGTGAACGGCATAGCCTTGGTCTTTCAACAAACTATAATACTTACGCCCACTATCGTCTGGTACGTAAACACCCTCATAACCATCAAGTGTTGAGTAAGCTGGTGCATTAATCTTGTCGCTATTCACCTGAAGGATAGAAACCTCATCCTTCTTCAAGTTAGCCTTCAATACCATACCACCAATATTCTCATTCTTCTCATTACGGCACTGAATATCACAGTTTGTACCGTTTGCGTTAAGACCATCATTGAAAGTATGCTGTACAACAAAGATATTGTTATCATTGTCGATACAAAGGTAAGCAGGAGCTGAGAGGTTTGAAGTCAACAGTTTGTCAGCCTTTGTAGCATGTGCATCACTTGTCTGTGTACCCACGATAGTCGTTACGGCAGTCTGTGTGATGTACTTAAAGTCACGGGTTCCTTCACCTTTAATAGTGTCGTTACCGTTCGCACGTGTCACTTCAAGCTTGATGTTACGCTTGTAAGTCAAGCCTGCTGGCACATAACAATAGAGCTTCTCGCCATTAGAGGATACAAGTCCACCTCGGTGACGACCTCCATCTTCATCAACATACCATAGTGAAAGACCAGTGGTATCAGTACCAAAGTTCTTTCCAGTGATAATCATTGGCGTAGCAATACCACCACTGTCGGGATAGAAATCACTAATGACAATTGGCTGTGAAGGGTCAAAGGAGCCTCCAACACTACCCCCTACTTCCTTATCAGAACAGGAGGCCCATGCAAGTGAACCTAATAAGACCATCCACAAATAAGATTTGAAAAGTCTCTTCATAGAAATGGTTTAGTTTAATTGATTATTGTTTTTAATTATTTCATTGCTTCTTTTTAGGTAAGTTTCTGCCTTTAAGTAAATAGTCAGTACTTTATCTTTTTGAAGGTTGACAAATTTAGAAAATAATTTTAAGATATGTATTCAGTACAACTATTAATTAACAATATTTAAGCAAAAGAGTGAGAACAGGTATTAAGAATTAGAGTATAAAAGAAAAAAAGAAGTAAAGTCTAAGGTATAAAAAAAAATAAATAACTGATTATATTTTTACTATTATAACTTTGTGTTGCTACTCAACACGTCTTGTGCTATTGATCAACACCAACGGTATTAAGTACCATCATCTTTTTAAAGAATAAAGCCTTCAAGGCAAAAAGATTAATAGAAGAGAGTTTCAAGGGGTATCTGCAATAACAAAAATACATGTAAAATAAAAGGAGTTACGCGATAAAATATGCAACTCTTTAAAAATAGTATTGTTGTTAGACTTTCCACATTATAAAAGGTAAATCTATAAAGTTAATAGTGACATCTGCACTTTTCAAGAAATTACACAACTCAAAAGAATATAAAACAAAAGTTAAAAACAAGTTTTTGTACTTTAGTTAAAAAAAATATCATACATTTGCACTTGAAATAACTATACCTATAAAATCGTGAAACTTAAAATCTATATTTATCTAACTTTTCATCTACTATTTTTATGTAGCAATAGAGTGTCTTCACAGACTACTATTGTGAAGGGGAGCGTGTCGTATGTTGTAGATACGCTTTCACTAACTTCAAATAATGCCCAGATAGAAAAGCTAAAGTATAAAAACGAACTGTTACGTTATGAAAACTATAAAAAGAGCTACTTACCCTCTATTAGTTTTGCGTTGTCTCCTATTGGCTTTAATCGCTCATTAAGGCTTATGCAGGATCCTACAACTGGTAGTTATACGTATGTAAAAGATTACTCTAACAGCAGCAGTGTCGGACTTACTATACATCAAAAAGTACCATTTACAGGAGGTCAACTACAAATTGGAAGTAGTCTAAGCTATCTGAACGAATTTTCTTATCATCGTAAGAGTTACAATACCTCACCTTATTATATTAGTTATTCGCAAAATCTATGGGGTGGAAGAAAGCGTTATCTATTAGAAAAGAAAATAGAAGAATCGAAGAACGTGATTGCTATCAACAAGTTTTGTTCTAATATTGCGCAGATACAACAAAACATCTTAAGTCAATATATGGATGTTTTAGCAGCAAAAATGAGACTTGATCTTTCCAAGCAAACCGTTCTTAACAATGACACTTTGTTAGATATTGCACGAATAAAACTGGATAATGGTCGTATTACGGAATATGATTACAAGCAAATAGAGTTACAATCTTTACGAAGTAAATTAGACTCTGAAGATGCGATTCAAAACTATCAACAACTCTACCATCGACTATTGACAAGTATTGGTACAACACAGGAGGTAGCGATAGTATCGCCAGAATTTGACCTACCATTTTCCATTGACTCTGTAGCAATATGGTACTATGTACGTAAGAACAATTCTTTTTATCAGCAGCAGGAACTTGAGAAACTTGAAGCAGAGCAAAATCTTTTCCTTGTTAAACTGGAAAATCGTTTTAATGCCAGTATTAGCCTTGGTTATGGAACTAACCAGTATGCTGAGCATTTAGTAGAAGCATATCATCATCCAAATACTCGGCAATCTATTCAGGTGGGTATTCAGATCCCTATTTTCCAATGGGGTATTAACAAGAATAAAGTCAAAATGGCGGAGAATATATTTCAGTCTAACCTCCTTGAACGTGAAACCAGACTAAGAAATTTTGAAAATCAGATTACAGAAAGAATTAATGCCTATCGGTCGGCTGTCAAACTCTGGATGACAGCTAAACGAACCTACGAACTATCGCAGGATCAATATAAACTTGCCTTGAAGAAATTTTCCTTGGGAAGAATATCAGACTACGAACTGTATACGGCCCAAAACAATCAATTTACCTCATTATCACAATATGCTTCTGCTATCAGACAAGCATATACAAACTACTATATCATAAGGGGTATGACTTTATATGACTTCAAAAAAGAAAGAGACTTAATTGAGAGTCTCGTTAAATAATTATTAACTAAAAACATTTTTATTATGAGAAAGTTAACTAAAGCAAGTCTTTCGGAATTAGCAGAGTCAAAGGAAATCATTTCGTTCCGTGACCAGAAAAGTTATGTAGGTGGAGGAAACGGAACCCTACTAGATCCTTATTCAAATGAAGAATATTTTCAGTGTTACAGAATGACAGATCCTAATGGTTATTATTGGGGTAGTACAGGTGGAATATACAAACATGGTGAATTAGTACAAATTAATGGTACTTATGACTACGCTGGTAATACAAATTATACTGGTATAACAAACTACGCTGGTAATACAAATTATACAGGCGGCACAAACTACGATGGTAATAATTACTATTCTGGTAATAATGAGTATAGCTATAATAATAATGGAGGTAATTCAGGCTCTGGCAGAATTCCCACATATGATTTATTATCAAAAGCCTTTGCTAGTGTAGCACATGAAAAATCTTCTGTTGTTTATAATATGATTGGAGGAAAAGTTTTATTAAACCATCAAAATCAGCCTAATATGTTTAGAGATGCTTGTGCTTTAAGAATTTCTGTTGCACTAAATTCAATAGGCTATACAATATCATATCAAAAAAATAAAACACTTTCTGGTGATATTAATAAAGATAATAAGAATGAATGGTATTATTATAGAGCAGCAGATGTTAAAGATTTCATAGAGCGAAAATTTGGACATTTTTCTAAAATAAATAGTCTTAAAGATATTAAAGGTAGGAAAGGATTTATTTATTATGGCGCTTGCGAATGGAGAAATGGAGCAGGTGAACATATAGATCTTTATGATGGGACAACGGTTGAGAGCCATGACTATAGCAATAAATGTAATGAGATATATTTTGTGGAAATAAAGTAAAATGTATAGAATATGGGGAACTTAAAGTTTTTGATACTCGCCCTGTCATGGAGTTTAGTATTGTCTTGTTCGTCTACGAAAGACGTGAAAGACATGTTTTTAGTTTTAAAGGTTGATACGACCGCAAGATATGAGCAATATGCATACGTTAATCAGGATGGGCAAACCGTTGTGCCTTATAATCGATACTTGCTGTGTTATACCGACACAATCCGTACTATTGGCTTTGTTTTTAAACCGAATGTCGGCTGTGTAGCTATCAACAATAAGGGCAAAGAATTATTCAATGTATTTACGGTTGATAATGGGAATGACTACCCAAAGGATGGACTCTTTAGAATCTTAGATAAGAGCGGTACAAAGATGGGTGTTGCCAATATGAAAGGACAGGTTATTGTCAAACCGAAGTATGATGCTATCTTCCCATACTATGAGGGATTAGCTGCTGTGGCAGTAGGCTGCAAGACAGTGAGACCACAAGACGACCCAGAGCATGAGTATGTTGTTGGTGGTAAGTGGGGATTTATTGATAAGCAGGGAAACGAGGTTATTCCTTTGGAGTATGATAGTATTGCCAACTATCGTCACTTTGAGAATGGCAAGGCTCTCGTCTTAAAGGGAGAAAAGTCATTTCAGATAAACTATAAGGGAAAAACTGTGGAATAGATTTAATGACAATAATTTCATGTGACATTTGCAACGATAATGGAGAGAGTATCAAGAGAAACATCACCCAGACTCTGACACATATTTGAAAGGTGAGCAAATGAATTGGAACTATAATTGGGAATATTATTTCGAATCTATCAAAATCCAAGTAAAAGGACTTAAAAAGAAAACATGAAAACAATAAACTCCTATTTTTATACTTTCCTTTTAGTATTCTTGTTCTGCAATCCTATATGTGCCCAAAACGACAAGAAGATAATTAAGGTTGGAAAAATGATTCAAGAATCCTACTTCTCCTCTTGGGAACAAGACTCCTTTCTGACCTATTACATTGCTGCTGATGCGGAAAGTACAGAACGCTTTATCAAGGAAAGGAATTGGAAAGACCTCCGTGACAATGTTCCATATACTAAAAAAACAAGGTGGGTAATACAAAAATATCTTGAGAGAGTTCTAAGTAAAGTGCTCACGAAGAAACAAAAGAAACTTTTAAACCCTATTGGGGAAGAAAGAAATATCTTTACCTCAGATTTTTATATCTTTGTAAACAGCAAACAACGATTTGTGAAGATTGAAATGAGAAGTAGCACTGCAAAATACTTAACTCAAGAGCAAATCTACAAGATTCTTCTCCTATACAGCAAGTGTAAATTACCTGTACACCCTGTAGTAGGAGAATTTAAAGAAAAACAATACTATATTTTAGGGGCAGTGGTGAATAGAATAAAATAATCTTTCTGTTGAAAGATGCAATTAGCTTATAATCACCCCGTCATTATAAATAACTAAAAATATTTTTATTATGAGAAAATTAACAAAAGCAAGTCTTTCAGAATTGGCAAAATCAAAGGAAATCATTTCGTTTCTTGAACAGAAGAGTTATGTTGGTGGTGGAAGCGGAACACGGCATGACCCTTATTCCATTGAAGAATACAATTCTCTAATTGATAATAGCAACTGGAATGGTGGATGGGTTCTGAAAGATCAAGATAGTAATCCTATTTATGTAGGTGGAACTCAAGCTGACACAGAGGAATCCTATAATGGAGGAACTGATTTTTCAGGTGGTACAAAGTATAATGGTGGAACTGATGGTAATGGTGATGTAGCATACGATGGAAAAACAAGATATGATGGTGGTACAAATGGTGATGTTCCATACGATGGAAAAACAAAATATGATGGCGGAACAAAATACGATGGAAAAACAAAATACGATGGTGGAACATTCGAAAACCAGAATAATCCTCATGGACTAGATGAAGTAGTTGCAATAGGTCATCGTCCATCTAATCCAAATCCAGCACTTGGTTATGATAGCATGAGTATCTATTATAATTATACAGGTTCTACTCACTCTACACCATCTTATGATTCTAATAATTATGCTTCAGGAGAGACATATGTAACAAATGCTGGTGGAGGAGGAGGACACACGAGTGGTTCTAATAGTTCTTCGGGAGGTGGACCTAAGGCAAATACAGGACCAAAACTATCCAATGACAGATTTTATGCGATGGAAAAATATGTGGATCCATACCTTTTTGATCAAATTAAAAAAGAATGGGAAAAAGGTAATGTGCGTGTGAATACTAACCCTGAACACAATAATGTCCCCGCATATTACGACACGGTAGCAAATAAATTTTTTATTAATAAAGCTTCTTATTATATCCCTAACAATTATGTAATAGCACATGAGTATACGCATTATTTACAAGATAAGAAAGGAATGCTTCCTGCTAATGCGGAAAAGGGAAATTTCAACCGTGAGATGCAAGCAGACGTTGTTGCCGCAATATTTGGTTATCGTTTTTCTAGAGACTTCGAACAGTTCCGTTGGATGTCAACGGAAACAAAGGAAGAAATTATGAAAGAACTTAATATAGTAACAGACCAAGAAACAAAAAAAGAAGATATCTATGTGACACAAGAACTCTGGTCCAAACTGCATAATAAGAATTTTATCTTAAAGTTACAACGTGAATGGAGAACATATTACAAGGCAAGACCTAATACTCCTAAAACATATTTAGAAGGCGAGCAAAAAAATTGGGACTATCAATGGGATTATTTCTTTGAAAAACTCGGTATTAAGCAAGAAAACCTCGAACAAAATCAAAACAATGGATAGAATCAAATATTTTTTTTATGCGTTCTTTTTAGCATTCTTGTTTTACAATCCTACATGTGCACAGAATGACGTAAAGATTACAAAGGTAGGGAAACTCATTCAAGAGTCCCTCCTTTCAACTTGGAGCCGTGACACCTTCATGACCTACTACATTGCTGCAGATGCAGATAGTACAGAACGCTTTATCAAGGAAGGAAACTGGAAGCCTGCCTATGAGAAACGATATACACCTTACAATAATGTGTCACTGCCTTTAATCGACGAATGCTTTGCTGAGTCCATAAGTGCGGTTCTTACAGAAGAACAAAAGAAACTCTTAAACCTCATTGGAAAGAAAAGTAATATTATGTGGTCTAAGTTCTATGTCTTTATAAATAGCAAAAAGAGGTTTGTGAAGATAACAATGATGAATAGCACCGCAAAACACTTAACCCAAGAGCAGATTTATGAGATTCTCCGTTTATACAGTAAGTGTGAGTTGCCAATACACCCTGTAGTAGGAGCGTTTAAAGAAAAAGAATACTATATTACAGGGGCAATGGTGAATAGAATAAAATGATCTTTCCATTGAAAGATGCTATTAGCCTATATCACCCCGTCATTATAAGATATAAAGAAGCAATGAATGAAATCTGAATGTGCTGTATAAAAGATTTGTATGAGCTATTGAAAACTATAATAGTCTTCAATGCTCATACAAATGATATACTTCTTAGAATAGCAATAAGTCTAACAAAATATAACCTATGAAAATAGCTTTTCTTTCAAACAAGAATCCTAATGATATCCACCTATGGTCTGGGACAACACATCATCTTTACCATATTCTTTCCCTACAGCATGAAGTTGCATGGCTTGGTGGTGAATTAACAAATGGTGGTGGTTGGCACCATCATTTCAAAGGAAAGAATGAAAGATATTATCCAGAAAATTACACAAAGGAGTTTGCAAGGATTCTTTCAACAGAAATTAAGAATGGTCGGTTTGATATGGTAGTAGCTTGTGACTACTATTTTGCATCTGACCTACAAATGAACATCCCTATTGTATATATCAGTGATGCAACGTTTGATCAATTCAAAGATTATCTTAATATCAAAGAAGGCTACTATCATGGTCTTGCAGAAGCGACAGAACAACGGTTAATAGACAATGTTGATGTTCTGTTATATTGTTCAGAATGGGTAAAAAACAATGCAATAGAGCATTATCATGCTGATGCACGTAAGATAAACGTCGTAGAATTCGGAGCTAACATCCCTGCACCCTTAAAGTATAAGATAGAGTCACCAACGGACGTTTGCCATCTGGTATTTATTGGGAGAAATTGGGAAAAGAAAGGAGGAAACAAAGCTCTTGCGGCTTACAGACACATGAAGGAAAAAGGATTTCCTTGTACGCTGACAATTATAGGTTCTACTCCACCTACAAAAATAGAGGAGGACGAAAGTCTCACCATCATTCCTTTTTTGGACAAATCAAAGGAAGAAGATCTGAAAAGACTTGATGAAATACTCTATAATGCGCATTTTCTCATTTTGCCAACCACTTTTGATGCTTATGGAATTGTTTTCTGTGAAGCATCAGCTTATGGAGTTCCAAGCATAGCTGCAAATGTGGGTGGTGTGAGTCAACCTGTGAGGGAAGGAAAGAATGGTTATTTACTTCCACCTTCTGCTTCTGGTAAGGATTATGCAGAGAAAATCATCTCGATTTTCAGTAATCAAAAACAATATATCGCACTGCGTAAATCAAGCAGAAAAGAATATGAAAAAAGACTGAATTGGGATGTATGGAAAAGAAAAGTTGATATCATCTTTAGAAAAGCAATAAAACAAAAAAAGAGAGAAATCGATTCCTCTACAGATTTTTATCTCCCTGTGTATGCCATCAATATGAAAAGTCGCACTGACAGACGTAAGCACTTGGAGAAACAATTCAGAGGGAAAAAAGAATTCGCTTTACATATCATTGATGCCGTTGAAGATACAAATGGAAGATTAGGACTATGGAAAAGCATGGTCAAGGCTGTAAAAACTGCTATAAGTAACGGTGATGATATTATGATTATCTGTGAGGATGACCATACTTTTACGCAGGACTATTCCAGAGATTACTTGTTCGCCAATATTATTGAAGCAGAAGAACAACACGTAGAATTATTGTCAGGAGGTATCGGAGGATTTGGACATGCCGTACCTGTATCTGCCAATAGATATTGGGTAGACTGGTTTTGGTGCACACAGTTCATCGTTATTTTCAAACCTCTGTTTAATAAAATCTTGGAATACGATTTTCAGGATAATGACACTGCAGATGGTGTACTATCTGTCATTGCAAGAAATAAAATGACTGTTTATCCTTTTCTGTCTATACAGACTGATTTTGGCTATTCAGATGTAACAGCCAGTAATGACAGATTTAAGGGACTAATAAGTCGACATTTTCAAGAGACAGATAAAAGATTGGCAATGGTTCATAACATATCACATCATTTTAACGACTGATATACAATATGGAAAAAGAAACAGTGCAAGAGCACACTGAATTAGAACAGAGATCAGAAGAAATACAGGTTATCATCGACCGTATGCCTACTTATTGGACCAAATGGGTTGCGCTTTGTGTGAGCGTACTTATGGGTGTTGTTATTCTGTTAGGTTTCTTAATCAAATATCCAGACACTGTAGATGGAGAGATAACAGTTACAGCCTCCAATGCCCCAATACGATTAGTTTCTAAAGATAATGGTCGTATTATATTGTTACATTCCAGCCATTCGAAAGTAAAAAGAGGAGAGGTTGTCGCCTATATAGATAATGGGGCTAACTATTGGCATTTATTACGTTTGGAGAAAATCATAGATAAAATGTCTGGTACTGCATTAACCTCTGTGGTCATGCCAGATACATTAGTACTTGGCGAGTTAAGTACTGCCTATAACTCCTTAAAGCTCGCCCACTCGCAGTATCAACGACTGTTAGCATCCGACCTTTATGCAACGATGCGCCAAAGTATTCAAGAGCAAATAGCCTCTGACAAGAAAGTTATTACTAATATAGATTCGGAAATAGAAATAAAGAAAGAGGTACTTGATAACTCTAAAACACAGTTGAAGAAAGATAGTATCTTACTTGCTGCTAAAGGAATGAGCGAGATAGAGTACCAAAACCAACATACAAATCACCAAAATCTTCAAGCATCAAACATTGGACTTCAGAGTAACCGCCAGATGAAGATGTCAGAAGTGAATAGGAACCAAACCGAAGTACAACGTATAAAGTTGGAAGAAGCAGAAACAAGGGAAAAACTTTATTCTGAGTTATTAACCAAAAAGAATGAGTTGGCAAATGCTATTCTGCTTTGGAAAGAACGCTATCTAATAACTGCACCAATTGATGGAGAATTGGAATATTCTGGTTTTTGGCGTAATAATAATTTTGTGCAAGCAGGTCAAGAATTGTTCTCTGTAATTCCACATAAGAATAGCATAATAGGAGAAGTTCAGATACCTTCCTTTGGTGCAGGAAAAGTAAAAGTAGGGCAAAGCGCAAATGTAAAAATCAACAATTTCCCATACGATGAGTATGGATTGTTAAGAGGAAAGGTAACATCTGTTTCGCGGATTACAAATAAATTAAAGACGAAGAATGGTGATATAGATGCCTACTCTGTTATTATTTCTTTTCCAGAAGGGTTAATAACTAACTTCGGACAGCAATTGCCATTAGATTTTGAGTCGAAAGGAGTTGTGGAAATTATTACTAAGCCTAAGAGACTTATAGAAAGATTGTTTGATAATTTATATGCAAAAGGAGAAAAATAAAATATGTTGTTAAATAGATTTCCTGTAGAATACCAAATGGATTCACAAGACTGTGGTCCTGCATGTTTGAAAATTATTGCTAAACATTTTGGAAAGTTCTACTCTTTGCAGTCTCTCAGAGATAAATGCGGTATTACCAAAGAAGGCGTCTCATTGTTAGACTTGAGTACAGGTGCAGAAAGCATAGGATTACGCACATTAGCAATAAAATGTACTATTGATGATGTGGTAAATAGCGTTCCTTTCCCTGCTATTATTTTTTGGAAAGATAGCCATTTTGTAGTTGTATATCATGCTAACAAGAAATATATTTGGGTTTCTGATCCTGCAAAAGGTCGTATTAAGTATACTCATGAAGAATTTAAAAAAGGTTGGTATCAAAAAGGAGCTAAGCAAGGTGTATTGTTGGCTATAGAACCCACCGCAGAATTTAAAGACAGTAAAGCAGAAAGAGAGCAAAGAAAGAATACTTTTTCGAGTATTCTAAAATATTTTACTCCTTATCAGCGTAACTTTACACTGATTTTTGTAATCATGCTCCTTGTAACAGCTTTACAAGGAATGTTGCCATTTATTTCTAAAGCAGTTATCGATGTAGGAATAAAGACCTCTGATGTAAATTTCATCAATATGGTCTTAATTGGAAACATATCTATCCTGCTTAGTGTAATGATATTCAATGTAATACGTGACTGGATATTGATGCACATTACAGCAAGAGTAAATATTGCGCTTATCTCAGATTATCTTATTAAACTGATGAAGCTTCCTGTTACTTTCTTTGAGAACAAACTTTTAGGTGACATTCTTCAAAGAGCACAGGATCACGAGCGAATACGCAGCTTTATCATGAATAATTCATTGTCTTTGATATTTTCAATATTGACATTTGTTGTATTCTCTATTATCTTACTGATATACAATGCTATCATTTTCTATATCTTTATATCTGGCTCAATTTTGTATGCTGGTTGGGTATTGTTATTTCTCAATATTCGCAAAAAAATGGACTGGGAATATTTTGAGTTACTTTCTAAAAATCAGAGTTACTGGGTTGAGACGGTATCTTCTATTCAAGATATAAAGATTTACAATTATGAGAAACATAGACGTTGGAAATGGGAAGAGATACAAGCACGTTTGTATCATGTAAACAAGCGCGTATTAGCTATTACAAATGCCCAGAATCTTGGAGCACAATTCATTGAGAGTATTAAAAATATGGGTATTGTATTCTTCTGTGCCACAGCAGTTATTAAAGGAGAGATTACTTTTGGTGTGATGATTTCAACCCAATTCATAATAGGTATGCTCAATGGTCCATTAGTACAGTTCATCAACTTTATAGTATCTGCACAATATGCAAAAATTAGTTTCCTCAGAATTAATGAAATCAAACAATTAGAAGACGAAGAAGAATTATTGTCAGTTGGTAGTACTACAATTCTACCAGAGAATAAATCGCTTATTTTGGATAATGTAAACTTCCAGTACACCGTCAACTCACCATTAGTACTACATAATATTTATTTGCACATTCCAGAGAATAAGGTGACTGCTATAGTGGGAGGTAGTGGCTGCGGTAAATCAACCTTATTGAAACTATTAGTTCGTTTATATAAACCTAGCTATGGGGATATAAAGATGGATAAAATGAATGTAAATGCTATTAATCTACGACAATGGCGTAGTATGTGTGGTGTAGTAATGCAGGATGGAAAAATTTTCAGTGACACAATATTAAACAATATTGTCTTAGATGACGAACATATTGATTATGAACAACTACGAAAAGTTTGTAGAATAGCACAAATAGAAGATGAAATAAATGCAATGCCAAAGGGATTTGAAACCAATATCGGTGAGAATGGTCGAGGGTTAAGTGGAGGACAAAAGCAAAGACTTTTGATAGCTCGTGCTCTTTATCGTAATCCACAATACCTTTTTCTAGATGAAGCCACAAATGCATTAGATACTATCAATGAAAAGAAGATAGTCGAAGCTTTAAATAATGCATTCCTTCAGCGTACTGTTATTGTTGTTGCACATAGATTAAGCACGATTAGAAATGCTGACCAAATTGTGGTTTTAGACAAAGGGTATATTGTTGAAGTTGGTAATCATGATTCATTAATGGAAAGAAAAGGTCATTATTTTCAAATGATTGCATCCCAAATGCCTTCATTGGATACATAAACTTATTCCATACATGAACAACTAAGAGTAAAGTTCCTAAAATGAAACCCTCACATAAAACTCATATAGTGAGTTATCAATACTCCTAAGCTGTGAATAGTTTGAGAAAGACATTAGTAGTGTACTTACAAAATGGATAAAGTTATTGGGCCTCATTGATGAAGTTTTTTAGGGTGTGATGGACATTGGGGAAGTTCAAATGAACCAACTTACCAAATAAATATTATACCAACTAGCATAAGAAAAATTGCGATGATGTGTCAAAATGCAAAAAACATTTTAATAATCTTACAGTTTGAAACAATCCATTGAAAATGACCATTTCTATACTCGATTTTGAGTAAAGAAATGGTCTTTTCTTTGCCTTTAGAAGAATCCTACTTATAGATTGAAAGTTGTCAAGTTATTAATTTGCATTTTGACACACCCTCTTGGGGGTGAGGCCGGCCCATAGGGGTAACCTCACATATCACTCCCCTCTCCATTCGGAGAGGGGTTGGGGGTGAGGCTCCTCAACTCTTTATCCACCAACAAGCCCTTGGCTGTTGTGTTCTTAACGGTGAATGGCTTAAGAGCCTTCATACGGATAACGAGGAGATCGGCGTCGCCATTGAGCGTTGGGTGGTCGCCTACGTTCACAAAGGTTGGGTAGAGCACCTGCGAACCATCGCTGTGACGGCGGTCGTAGGTGAGGTTGCGCATCGTCATTGATGGGTCGGTATCTACCTTGACAAACTTCATCTCCTTCGGACTATATGGGAAGACAAGGTTGAAGGCATTGACCGACTTGAGGCCTTTACCCCTCACTTTGATGATGACATCATCGCCTGCTGCGTAGGACTTACGGTTGTACTCGTAGTAAATCTTACCTGCTACAGGCTCGGCATCATCGTTTGTCCAACCACCTTCGAGCTGTGCGGCAACATTCGAAATGTCGTAGGCATCAATCAAGCCGTTGCCGTTGAGGTCGCCACCAGAGATATAACCATCGAAATCGGCATCGCCCTTCTTAAGTCCGGTATAGTTCATATAAGAGGTGAAATCGTTCTCGTCAACCTTTCCATCGAGGTTGATGTCGCCCGGCAGAATAGTCTTTGTACCAGGCACTTTGAAGACATAGAACTCGCGACCAGAGCCGAAGTTGCCGACAGCCTCCTTCACACTCACCTTCACATAACGTGCCACTGGGTGGGTAGAGAGCGTCACCTCCTTCGTTCTTCCATCTCGTGCCCACTGCTGAGGACCGATCTCCGTCCATGTCTTACCGTCCTTGCTGACAGCGATGTCACACTTGGTAATCGTACCGTTACCGCCATTTGCACGTGGAACATACTGCAGTTTGTCGAGCGTGTTAGTGCTATGTAGGTCGACAGTAAAGTCGAATGGCACTGCCTTCGTATAATAATAGGTGTGCCAGATGTCGCCTGTTGTATTGAAGTCGACCAATCGGTTGATTTCAAAACCTTCCATATCACGGGCCGTTGAGGTAGCGGTAAGCCCCTTGATAGCGTACTCCAACGGGTTGACAGCCGTCTTCACGTGTAGTGGTGTCCATTCGCTCGCACCCTCACTATTGACCGCCCGCACCTTAAAGTCGTAGTCGGTAGCTGGCTGAAGGTCGTCGAAGAGGAGCGAGTTATGGCGGATGGTGGTGTAAGTCTGACCGTTGAAGGCTATCTCATAGTAGTCGGCATTCTGCACAGGAGCCCATTTCGGTGTGACACTATACGACTGGACATCAGCTTCAAGCAGGTTGGGAGAAGTCAAGACACCCTTCTTTCGTAAGGTCTCGTTTGACTTTCTCAACTGCTCAAAGCCGTCCACACGGAGCGTCACGGCCTCCTTCGTGATGTCGCATGACGCCAAGCGCACGATGATTTGGGAATTTTTAGTTACCAGTAGGCGTTCCATCTCGCTGCCAGCCGTTGCGAAACGATTGATGTTAGAAGCCTGAACATACTGCCACGTGTTGTCGCCCTGCTCTGCTTCTGTTAGTCGAATCTTCTTTCCACCGACAATGGCTATGACCTTCTTAGGCTTTGCGTTGGTGTTCAGATAGAAGGTTGTCGACTGATTTTTGACCATTCCATCGAATGTTCCCACGGTTTTGTCGATACTAACCGTCAGCACCTTCTTGTCGTTAAGGTCGGAGGTAATGAGCGTGGTAGCCCCCTCTCCGTTGAGATACTTCTGTGTCGTACCGTCGTCATCATAGAGGGTAAAACTTGTCTTACCGTCTGGATAGAGTTCAAAGATGCGTCGACTCTTATCGACCTCAGAAGGGTTATTATTCGGATTGACCATCGGAATGATAGCACCCGACCTGACTAAGACAGGCAACTTCCATATCGGTGCGAAATAGTCGTTCAGTATGCAACCTCCTTCGTAGGTAGCCCCTGTGAAGTAGTCGTACCATGTTCCCTTCGGTAGATAGATGCCATTGCGCACGTCATTACCCTCCTTATCGGCCGAGGTGTTCTGATAGACGGGTGCAACAAGGAATGATGGACCGTACATATATTGGTAGCGTGTAGCACTGCCATGGGTGTAGTCGTTGCTATCATCAAGGAACATCGCACGCATGAGGGGCTTTCCTGTCACGGCCTCATGGGCACATGAGTAGGTATAAGGGAGTAACATCGACTTGAGTTTAAGGTAAGAACGGTTGATACTCGTCGCTGGCTCGCCCAAAGCCTGCGGATACTTAGGGTTACTACCCCACCCGTCCATATTCAACTGCATAGGTGTAAAGGTCTTCCATTGGAAGTCTCGGATGTTTACGGAGAGGTTTTTTCCACCAAAGATACCGTCCATGTCACTCGTGATATTGCCCATTCCGGAGAGTCCTGAGCCTATATAGGTTGGGATATGGAAACGAATATACTCCCACTCGCCGCCGGTCTGGTCGCCCGACCATACTCCGCCATATCGCTGTGTACCGGCCCATCCGTCCAAGGTGATGATGAAGGGACGAGCATCGCTGCCGTAGTAAGGCATGATATGGGCCACATCGGCGATACCATTCAGACCAAAGGAATAGCCTGCACCAACCCATGCTACGTCGGTCTTCAGCACACGCACGCCTGCATCACGCACCTCCTTAACGATGTCACGCTGTAGGAGAGCTGAGATACTGTCCACTGGGTGGAGGTTTGACTGGGTCCATAGACCTATCTCAACACCGTTCTTACGGGCATAGTCGCCTAAGCTCTTAAGATTGGCAATATTACCATCAAGGGTCGTTGTCTGCCCATATCCTGCCCCGTAACCATCGTTAGGAAGAATCCATCCTAACGGCATATCGTCCTTCTTATACCGGTCGATAACGGCACGAGCAGAGAACTGATAGTTCTGCTTCTCACCATTGAGGCTCTCCTTGATACCGCCATTGTCTTTCTGACTCTCTACATATCTCTTTCCGTCTTCGAAGCGTATTCCCTTGCCTTCCTCGGTGGTCTCCTTCCAATAGTCACGATTGTAGGCATTGAGATGGCCCTCATAGAAAGCAAACTTAGGCAATAGGACGGGGTTACCGGTCAGTTGGTAATAGTCGCGAAGCAAAGCGACAGGGGTCGTGTCGACCATCAGGAAGAGGTCGAGATAGGGCATGTCATGACTGATCGTCACCGTGTTTTTGTCCGTACTACCGAAGTCGTAAGCACCGGGAGCAAACGTGTAAGGCATGGCCGCATAGCCCCCTGTCGACCAATAGAACGGTGCTGGCGAAGCCACACCACCATCGGTCCAACTGTTGGTATTGACGATCTCGATGCGTTTACCACGATGAGAGAAGCGTCCGTTCTGTACTCCTCCACCATAGAAGAACTCTCCCACGGCATTACGAAGCGTCACCGTAGTGCGATTCTTCTGAAAGTCAACACCCTTAACCTCCTTAATAACCTCCTTACCATTGCGGAGGTCGGTAACTGTCATGAGTCCTGTGCTGCGGTCGAAACGCACACGTAGCTCGGCAGTAGACACGTCCACATCGGCATCCGACGCATTGATACTCAGCTGTCCAACGTCCTTACGTGGGTTGTCGACGAGGATTTGCGCAGGAGGAGTGCTGGATGGGTCGCGCACAATGCCCCCCTTCGGGTCGCGGAAAAGGCGGAAGACGTTCTTACCATAGAAGTCAACCGTCATCACACCACCATCGCTGTAAGTAATCTCTACCGTTGTTGGGTTGATTTGTCGAATACCGCTTACTACCGTTCCATCAGCAAAAGCGGTCTCGCCCACTGCTAATAACAAGGCAGCAAGCAGCATCTTTGCTCTTTTCTTTTTCATTTTATAGATCTTCGTTTTCGTCCTCCAAGCGTAGGTTTAGGCCTGGTCAGCGAACTACTTCTGGTTCTTAGCTTTTGATTGTTATTGTTACGTAGTGGCAAAGATACACCATATTTTTATAAATTACAATGTTTTAACCAATAATTTTCATACTCATCAGCTTTTTACGTCCTCCTCCCCCCGCCAGCTCCCGATTGTCTTCCCCATTCTTCCCCCACCTTTCCGACCGTCCCCTCCCCCTTTCCTTGCCGTCAGCGACAGCCTTTCCTGTTATCTGAGCCACGCTGTCATCGTTTCTCAATCGCCCCAAACGTGTAAACATTTTTCGCCCCTCTACTATCCTGTCTACGCCTTTCTACACTCAAGAACATGCCCTTCAACATCCGAGAACATGCCCTTCTTGATGCAAGAAAAGCCTCTTCTTGATGCAAGAAAGGCATATTCTCGTTCCATACTCATAACCATCTGAGGGCGTGTAGGTTACGACCTACCTTCTTGCCAACATTCCCATCGTAAATAAAGGGCCACCTCGTCGTATTTTGTAAATATTTTTCATAAAAGCTAAGAACGACCGATGTCACCACGAAAAGGTTCATTCGCCGATTCTTGGCTTAGTTTCCTCACTCATTGGGGAGTTTTTTCTCTCACAGAGCGCACAGAGTTCACGGAGCTTTTGGCGCACAGTTTGAGCCCACAGAACGCCTTCGGCATACAGAGTTCACAGAGGCCTTTCAACTAACATTAGCTGTAACGTTCTGTGTTATCGGTTGACTTAATGTCTCTGTGAAACCCTGTGTGTTCTGTTTTTCTGTGTTCTTCTGTGAGAAATAGAACGCACCCTCGCTATGAGATAACACACAAACAACTCTCTGGGGAGGTTTTTCTCTCACAGAACTCACAGATTTAACAGAACTTTTTTGCGCACTGTTTCGAACTCACAGAACGCCTCCGGCATACAGAGTTCACAGAGCATTACTGCTAATATAAAAACCAACAAGGAACAACGCAAACCCTACATCCTTCTTATAGGGGTATCTCGGTGATTACGCCCCTCCCTTTTGGGGAGGGGAAGGGGGAGGGGCCAGTCTGTGTGGTGGTTGTTGGCCAGTCTGTTGTTGGGGGTGGCCAGCCCGAGAGAGAATATGAGTCAGCATTACAGTTAGACACAAACAGTAAGGGAATTAAGGCTGAAAACAACAATTAAATATTTTTTTGTATTGTTATTAGTCGTTATTATAAAACTTTTTACTTACCTTTGCTGCGTGTAAATGCTGTGAGAATTAAACTTTATATCAGCATCGAAGGAATAATCCTAAATCCTAACCAATGAAAATGAATAACTCTAAATACATTACACATTAATATAATATAGGTAGCACAACAGTAACAATCGTTGCGTTTGTGATGCCATGGCATACCACTATGTAAGGCATTACAATGCAGGTTCCCACCTTTGTTTCGTTGTGTTAAGACAATCGTATCATTTACTGACAACTTGGGAACAGTAGGTTAAATATCACATAAAAGCGATGATTAACAGTTGTAAGAAACAATTGATCAATAAAGATCAGCTTAAAAGTAAGCTACAAAAGACGACGCAAGCAGTTGGATGGGCAGCCTTAAGCATCTTTGGCTTTATAGGTCTAAGCGCATGTAGCTCTAAGATAGCGACCGTATCAGACACGAAGTATATACCCGAGTTTCAACAAACATATTTCAGTAAGGGAGTCGACGAGATATCACCTGACAAACTATCGCTATATGTAGACTATTCTAAATGTATCTCGTTAGGGCAGAACTCTCCCTTCTTCCAGGCATTAGTACCATCATGGACCGATGCTACAAGGAAGTATTACTCTATCAAAGGAAATCGTATTGAGCAACATCAACCAGACTCAACATTCCTGCTCCTACGTAACATCGAGGAGACAAATTATGCCGACCTCAAGACGGCAGCAGAGCGTATGGCCAATGAGAACAACGAGTCAGTGCTCCTTACCGATGGTGAATATTTCCAACCATCCATTGCTAAAGGGAATATCAACAACCCTTATATGGCTGGTGCCTTAAAGGCTTGGCTGAAGAAGGGACATGACATCTATATCCTTTCAGAGCCTTACGTAGAGCCTTATAATGGTCAGACTTTCAACAAGAAACGTTTCTACATCCTCTTCACAGACTGTAGGCTGAAAGGGAATATCTATGAGCGTATCATGCAGACCATCAACCTCAAGCAGTTCCCACAGGTTGAGATGTTCCACCTCTCGGCCGACCATCCACAGTTACTATCGAAGAATGCGCAGACAACCGAGCCTAACCAGCAACTGAATGCCAAGGTATCATCGAATGAAAATGGCTATGAGGTTCAAGACTGGGAGATTGATTGGGAAAACGGCATAGAGCCTCTGATTGTTAATGCAGTCAATCCCAATACAGGTCAACCACTCCCTGATGGAGAGGCTTTCATCTCTGGTTGGAAGATAGACAGGGAGAGTTTCGGTGGTTATCGCATAACAGGAGTATCGGCTAAGGTGTATAATATCAATCAGGAGTATTCTGATTTCTACAATGCCAAGGATGCTAAGCAGAAGCCAGAGGCTAAGATTGACCCCGCCGAGTGCGAGTACTTCGTAAAAGTAGACCCCAAAGAGTTCAACGAACATGGTAAGATTGATTTACACTTCGATACACAGAACTATAATCCAGACCCAGTGCTGAATGGCTCACCATTCAACTATTTCAAGATAGACATCTGTGTATCAAAGGTAGAACCATTGTTTGAAAAGTACAAACATATCTTCACCTTTGACAGTATAGACATGCCTGGCAATAAGAATGTGTCCGTAGCAGCGAGCGTAGAGCAATGCCTTACCGACCCAGACATTAAAGCAATGATTAGCACCTGTCCTATCTATACCATCTATGTAAAGACTAATGAGCGTTAAACCTAAAATTATTTTAATATGACACCTATAACTAACATCTCACAACTTAACCAGTTGATGAACAGCACAATGGTCTATGCTGTTGTTGTTGGCTTCGTAGCCCTCCTTTTAGCCCTGCTCCTTTCAAACATGTTCCCATGGGAAGGTGGCAACGACCGTTCGTATATCAAACGACGTATTGCATTCATTGTAATAGCAATCATAGCCGTTTTGGGCTTTTGGCTATACAATGATTTAGTAGTGATGACACATATCCATAACATGGGATTTCAGAATATGTTCAAGGCATGTAACCTTAAATGTATGGGCATCAACCTTGGTGTCTACCTCGTTGCGGGTGTTGCACTAATGTTCACCTTCCGCCATTCTAAGTTTGGATCTATACTCGGTAAAGAAAAAAAATAATATCATCATGGCAAGACAATTCTTCGTACTTGGTATCGGTGGAACAGGTATGCGATGCATAGAGGCGCTTATCCACCTGTGTGCCATGGGTATGTTTGATGATACAGACATTCACCTACTGGCACTTGACACTGACAAAAACAACGGTAACTTCTCACGCTTAAAGGAAGTAAAGGATGCCTATTGCAACACTAAGGGGCAAGACAGGGCAAACAGAGTAGCGCTGAAGAACTCGTTCTTCTCTGCTAATATAAACTATTACGAGTTTAGCCCTAACTACGAACAGAAGAGTACTTTTAAGGCTGTCTTTAACTATGGTGACACACAGTATAACCATAGAGAGGAGACAGACTTAGCCGACCTTGTGTTGTCAGAGAACGTGGAAGACTTCAACCTCCGCCATGGCTATCGTGCACAAACCCATTTAGGATCAATGATGATGTATCATTCTATCCTCGAAGCGGCTAAGTCACCAGCAAATAATGAGTTGAAGCTATTCCTTAGCGAACTCATCAGAGCCTCACAGAACGGCCAACCAAGAGTGTTCATCCTTGGTTCGGTATTCGGCGGAACAGGTGCTTCGTCTATCCCTATCATCCCACAAGCAATCTCTAAAGCTGCTGAGATAATGAGCAATGGAGCTGCCAACGTACTCAGAAGTGCCTACTTTGGCTCTACTCTTCTTACTGCCTATTTCAGCTTTAGAGCGCCAAGTGGTGGCGAGCTAAACAATCAGAAGATTATTGCAACAAGTGATAAGTTTGCGCTTAACTCACAAGTAGCAATGATGTTCTATGATGATGACGCTACGGTAAAGAGCACTTATCAGAAATTCTATATGCTTGGGACGGACAATCTTAGCTGGAACCCAATGCAAAGAAAGGAAGACACAATAACGCAAACAATTACAGGTGGCGAGCAACAAAAGAATGACTCCCACTACATAGAACTGCTTGCTGCCTGTGCTGCACTCGACTTCTATAACACGGATGAAAGCCAACTTCAACAAAACAAGGACCTCCATAAGACTGATTACGAGTATCGTGCAGTTTCTGAAAGTGGTAAACTTGACTTTGAAGACTTTGTCGGTAAGGAGAGAGCCAAGGAGTTTGCACAGAAGTTTGGAATGCTGATAGCCTTCTCTCTCTTCTGTAATGGCAAGGATGACTTTGTAGAGAGTGTAAGGTCTGGAGGCCAGAAAGAAATCCAAGAGTTCGTCGAAATGGATATCACACAGGCAAAGAGTTTGAGAGAATACTTCAACCTCTTCTTCGTGAAACAAGTGGGAGACAATCTTCAAGAGGGTTGGCTCCGACAGATCCATCGCTCAGCAGGTGGACAGGATGCCTTCTTATTCAATGCCAACCTATTCTCTCCAATGACATTCAAAGAACTGATGAAGATGGATTGGAATAAATGTATCTATAGAAACGAAGGCATTGGTAAAGACAATACTTATAGTAAGAGTGGAGTGTTGGGATTTGGTTCTTTATTCGACCCATTCAAGAAACAGTTCATACAAACGCGTGACACTACAAAGGAGTGGCAGAACCTTACCAACAAAGGAGAGCAGCTGTATAAGTTAATATTCGACACATTAGCAAAGTTGTATAAGTTTAATTAATAGGGAAGTTATGTCAAAAGCATTATTGATAAAGAGTTATACCAACCTGACAACAGGAACTCAAGGTCAGTGGAACGAGCTTAACATGGCTTCGTCCTACATCCAAGGTATTGAAACAGGAAAGATTTTAGAAGGGTTGACAGCGGAGAAACTTGCTGCACTCATCTCTGGTGTTCCTACACCATGGGCACGTGCTAAACTCTTCAAGTTTGCCTTGCAGACAATTGCAAGCCCCGACCCAAATATTAAAGCGTCTGGCTTACAGCAGTTCTATGACATGCTCTATGGTGAATGGAAAGGTCTGTTAGCAACCATCGCACTGTTCCCTGATCGTATTCGGTTCTCTAATCCTATCAAGATGGACGTTAAGGGAGATGAATATGATATCGCTGCCGCATTCGGTCGTATGCTTTTTGAAGATAAGGACGTATGGGGTAATCAAGATAAACTTGCTAAGAACCCTGACGAACAGCCGTTTATTCACCTCATCTACTACCGTGACCACTTGGTCGGTGGCACCTCCCCAATGACAGGAGTCTTCACTGGTGTCAACTATGCCAACCTCGGTGATGATGCCAGTGACATAGAGTGGTATCGTGATGGAAAGTTTGAAGACCCAACGAGATACCTCTCCCCAGACCAGTTACAAAAGGTCTACTTGTTCATAAAGAATATGAATAGCAACCTTGAGGAGTTCGAGAAGAAGATTAATTCGCAAAGAGGTGGTAAACAACCTATATCCATCGACGGCTTTAAACAGATGAGTCGTAAATGGGAACAGGAGTTGTTATATTGTGGTGGCGGTAACCTTCGCGATAAAGGACCTATCGCTAAGTATGGCAATCTGGAGTGTCCTTTCTCACTTCTCCTTAAGAGTGACGTGCCAGTCTACCTTAAACCAGACTACACCTTCACCTATACCAATAATGGAGACTACAAGCTCATCGGTGACATTCAGAACCTTCTTAGCGATGACAAGTTCGTCATTGGCTGGGCTGAGGATGCTGACACACGTCCGAAACTGTCTGATGCTCCGGTGTTCTACCTAAGGGTCAAGGAACTAAAAGACGGCAGTATGAGCTATTTCACACTCCCTCTTTCAGAAAGAGGTATAGATATCTTCAAGAATAATCTACGTGGTCTGTTAGGTTACAACGAGAGCGGTAACACCTCACTTACAGGTGTTATCACAGACGCAGGACAGTTAGCAGTAACGCTGATTGTAGAGATTGACGGTCAGAAAGTGACGTTGAATACCCGTGAGTATGAGATTGATTGGATTACAGATCTGGGTAAGGTGATTATGTGGCCAGACTTTGTATCAGAGAGATGGGACAAGTATTACCTCTATTCAGAGTTTACCGCCGATGCTCAAGAGCAGTTCCAACCTATCTTCAAATGGCAGGGTGAGTTCGTAAGAACCATTGACGAAAAGTTTTGGACAGCCGATTACGAACCTTCAGCAGATGAAGATATACAGATAAAGGTCAAGAAGCTGATTACTTATCCAGCCGGACAAGGTGAAGAACTACCTAAGTATAACATCATCTGTGCAGACAAACCTTTAGCCGGACTGTCTGCTTTTGTCAAAGACACAGGCCGTGATGTTCACGCAGGCTACCTCATCTTCCGTCAGGACGTGATAGTCGACAAGAGTACAATAGACCTAAACGGTACTGCCGTAGTAGGTATTGACTTTGGAAGTAACAACACCTGTGTATATTATAATGCAGGCGACAGAGGGGCTAACCCAGTTGAGTTTAAGAATTATAGAACAGTGCTTGTGGGCAAAGAGAACAGCGATACCCGCTCTATAGCAGAGAATAATGAGCTACTGTTCTTTACCAACTATGTATCCGAGAACGGGCAGGTTAAGTCTTGGCTCCACGAACATGACACAAGGTATAACTGCTATAATGAATCAGAGGAAATCGCTGGTGGCGTCCCTGTAAACAGACCGAATATCTTTGTGAAGGAGATGAACCAGTATGAAATCAAGACTCAAGCTGGTACGTTACACTATAATATGAAGTGGCTGGACAATGACAAGGGCTTACAAAAGAAGCGTGCTTTCCTAAAGTCTATATGGCTGCAAACCTGTGCATACCTTTATAAAGAGGAGCGAATACGGCCAGAAGAGCTGCGATGGAGTTACCCTGGTTCGATGATGGAGGCCGACAGTGCCGAGCTTGAGAAAATCTTTGAAGAGCTATGCCGTATGACCCCTATTACAGGAGGACGTCAACCACAATTAGGTAGAGAACTAACTACTGAGGCCGAGGCAGTCTGTAGCTTTGCCCTTTCACGTGACTTCGGACTGAACAAGGACAACATGTTCCTCGGTATTGATGTCGGTGGAAGTACGAGTGATATCCTACTCCTTGCGAAAGACCAGAACAATGGCAACAAGTCGTCACTCTATCGGGAGAGTTCTGTCCGCATAGCCGCTGGAGTCTTCTTCAATGCAGTCATCAAGTCAGAGTCATTCCGTCAGGCGTTAGTTAGTTTCCATGAAGGAAGGAAGACAAAGGTCTTTGTTGCTAACATCAAGGAAGTTCTGACACAGCCATCAAAGGCACCTTACTATCTGAACAGTATCTTCGACCAATTAAAGAGCGAAAGCGACTACGAGGAGTTCTACTCTTCTATCAACAATAATGCGAGGTTTGTATTCACAATCCCAGCCTACGTGACAGGTCTGCTGCTCTTCTATTCTGGCATGCTGATAGGTAAGACTATCAAAACAGAGAAGATGGACCATATCAGAAGGGTTGATGTTCTCTCCTTTGGTAAGGGTGGTAGACTCTTCCATTGGCTCAGAAGTTCGGCAACACAAAGGGTGACAAACGAGTATTATGAGAACTGTCTCAATGCTGGTGTAAACCTTGTTACAGAAAAGAACTTGGAGGTGAAATACCGAGATGAGATTGAGATAAACAACAAGGCCGAGGTGGCAATGGGACTCGTTGACGCTAAGGAGCTCATAAAGAAGCAACAAGAGGTTGATTCAGACATCTGTGGTGAGACTGGCGTCAAGTACATCATGAATGATGGTACGCCTAAAGAGCTCCAGACAGAAGATGAGCTTACGGGTGAGTACTTTGCAAATGAGATGAATAAATTTGACTTCTCAGGAGTAACAAACTTTGAGAAATTTATGGAGATATTCATCGACTTTGTCAGTCAAAAGACTCGTCTCTATCCACAAGCAGACAATTTGCGAGAGGAACTTGCAGACCTCCCGAACAGAATCACAAGCTATATCTGCAATAATGATGATGAGTACCGCAAGGCACGTAGGACTCAAGGCGACGATTTCACCTATCATCAGCCAATCATCATAGCAGAGGGTGCTTGCTTCTTAGACACATTAATAAAGAAAGCATTCAATCAATAAACATTAATGAAAGTTCTTACTTTATACATAGATAAATGGTACATCATCGGTGCAGTTTGCATCGATGGTGTGCCACGTCCCATAACTCCTCCTAACGGGGAGGACCGTTTCTGGCTTTATTTCTATGAAGATAGAGTCAACGACACTATTGTCTATGGTAAAGATAATAAGCAACATTACCATAATAATGAACTTCAATATTATGGTAATGTCTTTGATCTAATTCCTGATACGACCGCCTCGTTCATACGATACGGTCGAAAGCAGGAGATGTACAAGATATTTAAGGCCTCAGGTATTCTTGACGAGTTAAGAGACGCTGTCGATGAGAATGGAGGAGAGGTAGAGACTTATATCTCTTTCTCTAAGGACATCTCTGATGCTGCCCGTCTTGTCTTCCTAAAAGACGTACTGGAAGGAAACAAGTTCACCGTAAAAGAGTCGGTTGCCCGTATCGGACAACTTGCCTTAGAACTTGCTTTCAAGAAAGGACAATATGCGGAAGATGGGTTCTATGTACTGCTCAATGCCTGCAACGAAAACCTCACCTACTCTGTGTATGAGCGCACAGAAGGTATCCTGTTAAGGAAGGCTGAGGATAGTCTTATTGGTATGGGAACCGACCTCAGAGGCAGGGCTTTGTTGGAGAGTGTCGTCAAGAGTATCAATCAACGGCAACATTTCCTCGACACAGAAGAAGACCTTGAACGTGAATATCTCTGTCTCAATCAGTATGTCGACCAATGGATAGACAAGTTAGAGAATGCAGGACCAACCCGTCCTGTCCACATTAACAACATTAAATTCTCTCAACTCCCTAACACATACGACGCTGTTGTCTTAAAAGCTGATATCGACAAGCATACACGTAGCATTGTCGATGATATCATCAGAGAGATAACTAATTTCATCAACAAAATCAACATACCTGCAGGAAAGCTCAAAGGAGTTGTTTTCTTAGGAAACACTTTTACAAACGAACAGTTTATCAGAGCTATCAAAGAGCGTTACGCCCTACCTGACAAGAACTATATTTTCTTTAAGGACTACGAACTCCCACATATTGTTGCAGTCTATTCCGCAATAAATTGCGACCAGTTTTCAGAGGCAACCCGTGTAGCTATCGCCAATGGTGAGACTGAATTAGAACGCCGAAGACTTGCACAAGAGGAAGAGGCAAGAAGAGTTGAGGCCGAACGACAGAGGGCTGAACAGGAAGAAAAGGACAGAGCTGCGCACGAGTCAGAGAATAAGTATAAAGAGGCGATGGCCAATATCTATGATTATGAGAAGAAGCAAGACTACGCTCAGATGTTAGATTGGGCCGACATCGCACTTCAACATAATCCTGACGACCAAGAGGCAAAGCAGAAGAAGGCTGAGGCTACACGACTCATGTCGGAGAAGAAGGTGAAAGAGGAGCAATATAAGAGTATCATTCAGCGAGCACAAAAGAGCTTTGAGGCTATGCAATGGCAAGAAGCACTATCGCAGAGTGATGCCGCATTGAACCTGATGCCGAACTCTAAAGAGGCTGAACGTATCCACCAAGCAGCAAGAGAAAAGATTGACTCGCTGACCTTGATTGAGAAATATCTTACTCGTGCTGACATGTTCCTGGCACAACAATACTACAAAGAGGCACTTGACGAACTTAGGAAGGTACAGGCTATTGACAACGAGAACAAGGACGCACAGGAGCGAATACAGAAGATAGAACAAGAGCAGGAGGCGCATGAACAACGTGTTACAGACCTCATTAAGCAATACCAGATGGCTGAGGAGGCCAAGGACTTCGACACTGCTATATCCTTGTGTAACGAGCTGATAGATACAGACACCGTCTACCAACGTAAGTGGACAGAAAGGGTTGAACGACTGAAAGCGGCAAAGCTCGACTTTGATAAAGAGGAGGAGAGATGGCAAAAGCTTAAACGTCAGATTGATTCGGCCCTCTTCGACGAGGATTGGGATAAAGTAGTTACCTATGGTCATGAGGCACTCAGGATGCGTGAGGACGAGAACCTCCGTAAGAATGTTGCACGTGCTGAAGAGAAGCTCGCTACCTTACAGGCTGAGAAACGATACAAAGATGCTGTCCATGAGGTCAAGGATTTCATCGTTGACAAGAATTGGGACGAGGCAAAAGACTTATTGACAGAATTGCAAAGGGAATATCCTGAGCATCGTAACGACCTGAAACTGCTATTCAAACAGATATTCGATGCCGAGACTGCCTTTCAGAGTCAAACCGTAAGCGAAGGCAGAACACAGCCTGTTAGGACTGTTAGCAACCGCAATTCTCAACATCAAGAAGATGATTTCTTTGGGACAAGCAGCAAGACAACGACCACATCGAGTGGCTATTCTAACACTGTCTCCAATGCTGAACAGTCGTATTCAGAATCCTCCTCTACGGTAACAAAGGAGGAAACACAGGGTGATGACTTCTTTGAAACAGGTGGTAAGGCTACGACGACGACAAGCGGCAGCACCCACTCCACCGCCATTTCTGACCTTATGCGTACGACATCTACTGGTTCATCAACAAAGAAGTCGACCGATGAGGACGATTTCTTTGACATGAAAAAGCCTCCTGTCAAGGGCAAGACAAAAGGAGAGAAGACAGCAAGAGACACCGACAATGATTTTGATTTTTAGCATTCACATACAATAAACATTTAATCAATTAGTAATTATGGCAGAAGTAACATTAAAGAAAAAGATTACTCTTCGTAAAAAGCAGGAGGAGTGCGCATTCACATTCTCAGGTAAACTCAAAGTTAAGTTGTTATGGAACTCACCAACAGACTTAGACCTTTGCATCTTCTTTAAGAAGAAGGATGGCGAAGTGGGTGGCGTCTTCTCTAATGAGTATCGTGGTAGAAAGAGCGACCTCGGCGCATTGGATAAGTTCCCATTCATGCTTCACTTAGGCGATAACAAGGAACCTTCAGAGGGCGGTGAGGAGACTGAACAGATAAACGTTGCCAATCTTGACGAAATCGAGACCGCTTACGTTTGCATCATCAACTACAATGCAGCAATCGACCAGCTCGATATTACATACGCTGACGAGGGCGGTCGTGTTGAACTTCAGAGCGACTCTGGTGATTACCTCGAGGTATTGGCCGACGCAAAGGAGACTGGTCACGTTTATTGCGTATGCTCTATCAAAAACAACGGTGGCAGCTATGCGCTCAAGAATGAGAGCCGCGTAATGGATCTTGGTACTGCTTTCGATGAGATACCAGGCTTCGCAATTATATGCAACGAATAATATGGTTGAAATTAAAAGGAAGGTTACACTGAGGACAAAGACGTCTCAACCAGAGGAGAAACCCGCAACAGAGGTGACGCCTGAGGTGCAGTTGTCTGCGTCCCAACAGGAACCAACACCTACCCCACCTCCTCCTACAGAGCCTACAACCAATGCTGAGGGCAGTAAGGGGGGTGGAAAATGGAAGGAATGGTTGGCTGCATTTGTTCTTGCATCACTTCTTCTTGGTGGCTATCACCTGTACAGCAACAGTCAAGGGAATGACGCTCAGCACACTACTACTGTGGCTAAGACCGACAGTACGGACGCCCAGAAAGACTCTACACAGACGGCCCAAGCTGACTCTACAACTAAGGTGAAGCCTGAAGCTGACGGCAACAACGTTGCCACAGAGACTGCTAACGAAACGGCAGCTGAAGGCAGCTCTGTTAGCAAAGCCACTACTCCTTCAAGCAACACCTCAGCTAATAACACTACTGCTAACACAACGACAGACCAGCAGACAGCGTCTACGGATAATCTCGGGACGTCAAGCACTACCGAGCCAACGGCAGCTGAACCGGCTAACTCTGTCCAAGAAACAGCAAAGGATGTTATCAGAGGAACATACGGTAATGGTGTGACACGTAGGCATAGACTGGGTTCTCGCTATGAGGAGGTCCAGAAGCGTGTCAATGAAATGTACCGACAGGGACTAATTCGCTAATACCTTCACTCACTTTATACATGATGGTGTACTCAAATCAATAGATGAGTACACCATCATACAAAACTAATTATCATGCTGATATACATAATTCTCGCAGTCATTTTATGGCTTGTACTCCCCATTTTCATCAATGGACGTATCAAAAAGAAACATGACCGAAAGGCATTAATCATGCTGTGTCGTATCTTGGCCATCGCGTTTATTGCCCTTGGCATTTATAGAGAATTATTTATCTAAACGCATTATGCGTTGGTAATCATATCATCTTAGCTTACAGAGATAAGTAGAATTAAATATAATAACATTTCAAAATTATGGAAAACTTAGATGAATTGAAGAAGAGTCTACTTGCTGATGGCAAAATAGACAAGGAGGAAGTAGAGCAACTGCGCAAAGTGCTTTATGCTGACGGAGTGATTGATGCAGAAGAGGTTGCCTTCCTCTTCGAGCTCAACGACGCTGTTTCTGGTGAGAACAATGCTCCTGAATGGAAGGAGTTCTTTGTTGAAGCAATATCTGACAATATCCTTGCAGATGGCGAAATCGACGAAGAAGAAGTGAAGATGCTATCTGAAAAGATTGGTGCTGACGGTCAGGTAGATGAAACAGAGAAAGCTCTGTTACTGAACTTGAAGGCTAAAGCAAAGAATTTCCCAGCTGCCCTCGATTCTCTTTTGAAATAAACAATAATGTAAATAATATCTTTCTGGATAATTACAATTCGGTAGGAGGTAAGCACTCATCACATGTGCTTACCTCCTGCTGCGTATTACCTCGTATGGCCTTATCTTTGGACTCGAGTGAAGATGGTCGTGTGATTGTCTACTACTGCGAATTACTTAATACGCTACTTTATACTGTCAGAACAAGCGTTCGATATCGGCTTAAACCGTGCTTATAACCTACAAGAAATCAGGACGTTATAAACATCCTCCAAGAACATGCCCTTCTTGGGGCAAGAAGGGCATGTTCTGCATGCAAGAAGGGCGTGTTCTGAAATGTTGTCAAGGCCCTTCTGCGAATCCTTAACAGATTAAAAAGGAATATCCCAATACATTATAAGTTCTTCCTTGTAATAGTAAGGAACACGTTATGACTATTTTAAGAATGGAATACTATTAAAATCGAAAATGATGATTATAACATTCTCATTATCTAATTCTTTTTCAATATATACATTATGCATGTCTGTTTCAAAAATATTAAGAGCTACCTGTTCCATATATTTTTTTGAGTCAGGTCTATTTATCCCCCCCCTCAAAACACATATACATGCATCATTGCCCAAAGACTGAACCGAATACTCTAATTCTTTATCATTATATTTATCTTTAAAATTCTTAATCCTGTTGATAATTACATTTTTATCCATAATTTTAGATTGTTATAAATTTAGTAAATAATAAATTTCCAAAATCCAATCAAGCAATTTTAACTACTATAATAGATTTCAGAATAACTTTAACACGATACAAAAATAAGAAAAATATCTATTATAACAAAATAAATAATATATATTTTTTGAATACTACCTTTTTCTATCTATGATATCTTTTATTAGATACCATAATTCAAAATATAACATAATCGCGAGTTAAAGCACAAGAAACAATGGACAAACATCAAGACTAAATCGAATAGGAGGAAAATGAAATCGTTTTCTTCCTATTTTCATTTTCCGACTTCTCACACAACTGTACATGCCGTTCGGCATACACCGGTATCATGCTTTTACACCTCACGGCGTGTGGCAAGTTGCTTTCAGCTATCTCTTCAAAATGCGTCACCTCTGTTCTATAGTCGGATTCCGTCCTATCATGTTAACAAAGAGTACCTTTTCGGACATCTGCCTACAAAAGACTCTCAAGGTAGCAACCATTGACTATTGCGCTGCACAATTCTGTCCTTCCCTATAGGCAAACCCGTGCCTTGGGTACTACGACCTCTGCTGACATCTCACGACAGGTTTTACTCCATCATGATACATCAGAAACATCATCTTTGTCATGCGTTCGTGAGACCTCATCGGATAAAAACAATATGTTTCCATCTTATACCTTCTTCATTTACACCAATCTTCATTTACGCCAACCGTTCCGAATAGTAATCGGGCTTTAGTTTGTTTGGCAACATTACCTACAGCCATATGCCTTATATGATGTTTCTGTTCGTTAGGTCAGATGTTTGCTGCCAGCTTCATTCATATTTCACCTCACGATGAACACCCTTGCTTTTGGCTATATAATTCTCGTTATTAGGACATACTCGATACTTTCATCCGTTAGCTAATACTCATGCTGAACATACCAAAAAGAGAGGGTGTCTATTATGACACACCCTCTTTTGTTATGTTATTACCTCGAAGAGGAAATCAGTTCTCAGCGTCCTTTTTATTTCTTTCTTCCATTTGTGATGTATTTTATAGCAATGTTCATATCTCTTGCAATAACCTTTGCATCACGCTGGAGGTCTTCTCTGTCGTTCCCTTGCAAATAGCGTTCAAATCGCCTTACAGACGTCAGTCCTAATGATGATAGGAAACCTGTTCGCAGGTTTGGTCTATGTTTAAGGAGTTCTGATGTCGTTACTTGCTTGCGAGTGATATCTAAAACTATGTTCATAACCATTCGTGTTTGTTATAAAACAAATACGTTGCAAATATAAGACTTTTACTGTGAAAACGAAAGCGAAAGTACAATTATTTTTGCGTCGGGCATGAGAAAAGAGGGTGTATCATTATCAACACATTCTCTTTTCAGTCTTATTGATAACCGACTCAAACATCAGCTTGCGATGAAGAGGTAAACGCCTTATTCAAATGGCACTATTCTCACTGCCAATATATCTAAAAGACTTGGTGATATTAGATGGCCGTAAAGCCTCTGATAGGCGTTGGGTGTTAGGTGTTAGGTGTTGATGATTAGTTATATAGGGGGAAAGGGCAGTTAGTAGAAAGGGCAGTTATTGTTGTCAGTAAGGGCGTTGTCTTGCCATGTCATCTTACGCAAATCCGTGTTCTGCCATATATATTGATGCTTCATAGACCTCCGTTTTAGTGCAACAAACTTACAACTTTTTTGCTATAATGACAAGTCTTTGCGGAGAAAAAAGCAATTATTCTCCGCAAACTTGCGGAGAATATGCTTTCTATTCTTGGTATGTAGGGTGAGTAGACGAGTGAACAAGTAGACGAGTTAACCAGTTGCTTGTAGACAGGGTAAATAAAAGACAAAGTAACATGGTTGACAAGTGGACGAGTGAACAAGTTGACAAGTTAACCAGTTACTTGCAGCGATAACCACAGCTAACAGTAGTAAGCATACTTTGCAGTGGACGAGTGGACTGGTTTACGAGTTGACAGGTTGCTTGCATCGATAAACCACAGTTAACATCGGTAATCATAATTATGGATTATGAATTCTTAATTATGAATTATAGTAGTAATCATAATTATGAATTTTGAATTATGAATTATGAATTAACGGAGGATTGTGAATTAATAAAGGGTTATGAATTAAAAAAAAGCCCCCGAAGTAATGAATACTTCGGAGGCTAAATCTGTATGCGCTACTATGAGCGGATAGAAGTTAACGCTTAATCATAAGTTCCAATCAAGATACTCGTAAGCACCAATCTCACCAATCAAGAAACGTGGGTTCTCGCTTGTGTCAAAGCTCTGGAGGATTGTCAGCTTAACAAACTTACATGTTACTGGAGTATTAAATACAATTGGGAATGGAGTATCATCATCATAGGTTGAGGCTGCAGTGGCAGTACCCATGTTTGTCCATGTCTTACCGTCTAAGCTGGTAGCTACAGCCACCTTCTTCACACCATATCCGTAGCTTGTGTAGTTGCAAAGGATACCAACACCAATCAGTTCCTTTGTGCTATTGAATGCCATTGTAAACTCTGGTTCATAATAGGTATATGAATACACATAGGTGTTGTTATCGCCATCATTCAACTTTGCTGCATTAGAACTGCTGAGTGTAGTTGACATCTGATATTCGTTCAAGGCAATCTGCTTGTCTGCATTGAGCGTACCAGATGCATTGATATTATCGAAGGTGAAGTTAGTTGCTACAACCACCTTAGTACTTGTCTTTGCTGTTTCAGCTCCATCAACACTCTTCATAACAACAGATGTCACACCGTTCTTCAACATTGTCAGATTCTTGAGTGCATCGCCATTGACCAACTTAACAGTGATGGGTTCAGAGGTCAGCTGTCCCTTTGCGATGGTAACAGATGTCTTGTTAAGACGGATTGCGTCAGTGCTCATCACCTCTTCGCTACTGTTAGCCTCAACACCGTCAGATGTAGCAGCCAATGTAACAGTAACATCCTTCTCAGATGGAGAAGACAGTCTTACGTAGAACTGTGCGCTATCACCTGTCAAGGTAACAGCTGTTGCCGACTTCTCACCTGCAAGTGACAGCTTGTTGCCCTCACTGCTACCAGTGTAGAGATATGCCTTAGCAGAGTAGTTTTCTTCTGCAGTAGGGTAGAGCGTGCTACCAACTTCTGGCTCGCTCTGGCAAGATGCCAGTGTGGCAGCAACCAAAGAGGCTGCCAACACTGACTTGAATACGTTTATTTTCATATTTGAGTTTCCTTTTGACTTATTTACCATCAATTCTTACGTTCTGCTCCCAAGTAGGAACAGCTACACACTTACCTGTGTTGTTATGACCAGTAGCGTCCTTGAAGGTATCGCCCTGACCCTCGTTGAGCTTCCAGTAAGCCTCCAAGTCGGTGCTCTTAGCATCACAAGCGTACATGTTATTAGCAATCTGAGCCTGTGTACGAGCCACTGTCCAGAAGCGTAACTCGCTCACCTTCACGTTAGCCTTGAGGTAGTCTGTGTTACCGAAGTTAAAGGTGTTGCTGAGGTTAGTTGTCTTACCAGGGAGGTCCATAGAGTTATCAAGCACACCATTAACATAGAGGTAGAGTTTTGTACCTGTGCAAACGAATGCGAGGTGATACCACTGGTTCTCGTTGAAGAGCTGCTTACTGTTCATCTGCGTACCTTGCGTCTTAATCTGCAGACGGTTACCCTCGATAGGAGCATCACCGAAGCGAGTATAAATCTCGCCACCATCGTTACCCCATGCACCGAAGAGCGTCTGGTTGTTAAGTTCGCCAAGTCCCTTACCGAGCTTGCTAATGTTCACGTTCATCTCGACAGTCCACTGTGAAAGGTTATAGGTCTGACGCATTGCGAAGTGGATGTTATGTGATGAGTTAACGATTGGCACAGCCTGATAAACAACCTGATCAAGGACGTAAACCATAGTACTACCAGAGTTCAAGACGTCATACTTACCATCTTTACTCTTCAGACGGAGGGCAACAGCATATTTCAGACCGCTGTCCTTCAGAGCCTGTGTCAATGGATTGATAGTCAGTGTCACCTCAGAAGAGACCGACTTACCATTCTCAATCGTCACCTCATTAGAAGAGAGAGAGTAAAGATTAGCAGGCAGCGCCTTGTAAGAAGTCTCGTTGCGCTGGTTGTATTCAGCCAGAGCTGTTGTGTCAGCAACAATCTCGAAGGTATAGTCCTGTGTAGCAGGGTCGGACAGACGCACATTCACAGAAGAAGTGACAGCCGACGTACCGATAGTAATATTCTGGCTTGAGTTACCGTTAGTATTGGTCTGTGCGATATACGCCTGATTAGAAAGAGGCGAATATTCAGCATTGTTACATGCGCCCAGCAGTGTCAGAGAGGCCATAGCCACAGCTCCGACGAAAAGCTTAGAAATATTGTATTTCATAATTTGAATGTCTTGATTATTGGATTGATGGATTCATAATCTGAATAGCCTTACGCAAGAAAGGATAGTTGCCAGTCTTTCCAGACACGTTATATTCGTACTCCATGTGATAGGTTCCTACACCACCCTTGCGGTAGGTTACGTTATTGTAAACTGGGTTCCAGTAGGCCATACCTAAGAGTGAAGGAACAGCCTGACCATTGTCTAACCAGAAGTTTACACCACCCTTACCAGCATAGTTCTCAAAGTTCTCGCAGACGATGAGCTTCTTAGCCACCTGCTCCGGAGTGAGATACTGCTGGAAGTGAGTAGCCTGTGTAGCAAAGCGACTGTTCAGATCACTGTTACCAGAAGAGCTATAAGCCTGAAGGATGAAGTAATTGAAGTATTCGCCATACTCAGCAGCCATAGCGTCAGGCTCACCATCGATAACGAACATCTTATCAGTACCCGACTTAGGACCGATGCGCTTGCCCATAGTCTTTACGAAAGCCTCCATCACCTTAGCGTTCTGCCAAAGCTCCTTATCGGTTTGGAAAGGCTGAGCGTATGAAGGTTCAGCATCGAGGTCGAAACCGTCATAGCCATACTTAGCGATAGTATCGCAGATAGCATTTGCATACTTCTCAGTAGCAGCAATCTGTGAAGCCTCATCGTTGCCCCATCCCCAGAACTTATGACGCCACTCTTTCCATGTGAGCGTAGAGTCAGTCTTGGTAGGAGTAATCTGGTCACCAATGTCGAAAACAAGGCAGCTGATGAGCACCTTCGTACCCTTAGTCTTCTGAACAAAACGCAAGTCTTTCAGCATCGCCTCAGAAGGGTTCTTCCAATTACCCCATAGAGAAACGAAATCAGTACTATCAGGAAGACCCGCCAAAGAGTTCTCGTGGGTAACACCAGAGCCTGTCCAGTTGCCAAACCAACCGAAAGCTACAGAGTGGTCAGTCTTCTTATAGTTACGGAGTTGCGCATAGTAAGCCTCCGACTTATTTGAGTGAGTAAGGTCAGCTCCGTCCTTAGCCTCAGTTTCAGTCCAATCGCTGCAGGCAGTGAAAGCCGTTGCAGCGCAGGCTGAAAGCAAGAATATCTTTATTAAATTCTTCATTTTTATCGAATGTTTATTGTATAATAGATAACGTATTAACGCTGCCACCACATCTTGGTTGCATAGTCGTCATTGCCCTTCAACATCTGAACAGCCTTGATATAATTAGCCTTGTTATTGGTAGCCTCATCAATATCAAATGGGATACGATTGGCAACTTGGATGCTGTAGTCTGTTGACTGTGCCAGAGGGAATACCTTTGGATAGCCTGTACGACGGATTTCGCTCCAGCCTTCCTGTCCGTTAGGGAACATTGCAATCCACTTCTGGGTAATCAGACGCTCCATCTTCTTCTCGTCAGAAGCTGAATCGTCCCACTTGATAGTAATATCGCTAACAGCATTAACATTCCCACCGTAGTCGCTGATTGGGTCGACATAGTTTGCCTCAGTTAATGTGTTATTGGCCAAGTAGGTCGTTGCATCGCCAGCACCCCACTGTTCGAAGGAGAGTTTCACACCCTCTTCATAGAGGCTCTTAGCGGTACCACCCATATTACTCCATCCTGCCAACACACCTTCTGCACGACAGAAAGCCATCTCAGAAGCAGTGAGCCATACGCCCTTGCTGTCTATCTTGATGTTAGCAGCAGAGTAAGCCTTACCCGCAGTGGTCTTATTACCAATCTTTGCAGCGGCACGACAGCCGATAATAGAACGGCTGCCAGCCTCTTCTGTAGGCTTAAAGAACTTTGTCAGACGTGGGTCGTTGTAACCTGTGAGGTAGCTCTCAAGGTCGGCACAAGCACGGCTATCGCCCCACTCTACGGATGTCTTATACTGTCCGTTTGGTGTGTAAGCTATAGCGCAGTTGTCATCGTTGCTTGTGATGACGCCGTCCTGTACTGCCTGCTCACCTAATTGCTTAGCCAATGTTGGCTCAACATAGCGGATGCGGATAGCAATACGGAGTTTCAAAGAGTTTGCATACTTCAACCACTTAGCCATCTTACCCTGATAGACCTTGTCATGACCATCAGCGATAGTCATATTCTCGTTGGCAGCAACCAATGGTTTGATGATGTCAGTTGCCTTGTTGAGGTCGGCAATAAGACTCTTGTAAACATCCTCCTGTGATGAGTAAGCATTGCCATCAGTAGCGTCAGCACCGATAGGGAGTGGTCCGTACATATCTGTAAGACGCATGAACGACTGTGCACGGAGTATCAAAGCCCAAGCATAAACTGGTCCTTCGCTCTTTGTAACACGTGCAATCTCCTTGAAAGCAGACACCGTCTTTGGCATAGAATCCTTGAACGGATAGCGTACCCAACCATTAGGTGCATTGAGACGAGCAAAGTTCTTCTCAGCAAAACCATTGTTAGCGTATGTCATGTAACGGCCTAAGTAGTTACCGATAAGGTCTTCGTTCATCTGGTAAGCATTCTCCTGCTCAGGGAAAGCCTCGTTCTCCATCTGTACGAGGAAAGATGAGGTTTGATAGTTGTCGCGTGACAAGTCTTCGAGAGAAGCACCCGTTCCAGGACGGTTTGCCTCTTGGAATCCGTCTGTACAAGACGACATTGAGCATAGCAGCACACTTGCGAATGTACAAGCTGTGACAGCTTTATATATATTAATCTTTTTCATTTATATTTCGATTAAATGAGTGGTTAAATGTTTAGAATTTAAGCTTCACATTGAAACCAAGTGAACGAAGGCTTGGCTGCATGAGGTAGTCAAAGCCCTGATAGTAGGTACCTGTTGATGCTGTTGCCTCTGGATCGAATGGTGCCTTGTTGTAAAGCATGAGGAGGTTGTTGGCTGTCAAACCGAGTGTCAGCTCCATACCGCCTAACATTCGACGTGGGAAGGTGTAAGCGAGGTGTGCCTCTTGGATACGTGCGTTGGTTGCACTGTAGATATACTCTGACCAGATTGGGTTCTCACCACCTACTACAGCATAGTATTTCTCGGCTGATACCAAACCATTGTTTACTGCGATACCACCCTTGTCGCGAGCGTCAGCAGATGCCTTAGACACACCGTAAGCGTCCATCAACGCCTGTGTCTGTGACATTACGATACCACCGAAACGTGCGGTAACAACGAAGCCGAAGTTGATACCCTTCCAAGAGAAGTCGTTAGAGAAACCGATGTTACCCTTTGGAAGTACTGAACCACGATAAGATGGATTAGAGAGGTTAACCTGTGATACGGATCCGTCTTTTACAGCGATGTTGCCTTCTGCGTCGCGCTTGAAGTCACTGGTCATATAGAGGTCACCCATCGTACCACCCTTCTTAAGGATGATGTTAGCACCACTCAAACCACCTTGGTTGATAACCTCATTTGGATCGTCGAGCAACTCAACAATCTTGTTGCGGTTAGCACTGTAAGTGAAGTTAGTGTTCCATGCGAAGTCGCCCCATGAATGGCCGTAACCCAATGAGAGCTCAATACCATGGTTTCTTACGTTACCCGTCTGTACATACTCTGAAGAGAAGCCCTGACCGCCTGTGATAGGACGAAGGAAGGTCTGGTTGCGAGTGTTTGACTGATAGAGTGTGACGTCTAAGGTCAATGCGTTATTGAAGAAACGTGTTGTCAAACCTGCCTCCCAAGAGTTGGTACGCTCTGGTCGGAAATTTGATGGGAACTTATAAGTTACGGTGCTATAAGTACCTGACGCTGGGTTATACTGATAACGCCATGGTGAGGTGATGTTTGGAGAAATAGCCGAACCTACTGATGCCCATGAACCACGCACCTTCATATAGCTAATCCATGATGGAAGTGTTGCCATCTGAGAGATAACAGCTGACATACCTACTGATGGGTAGAAGAAAGATACGTTGTCGGTACCGTCCAAAGCTGAGTCCCAATCGTTACGACCTGTTACGGTCATAAACAGCATACTGCGCCAGCCCAACTCTACGTTAGCAAAGAGTGAGTTCACCTTGTGAGCATTGTCGGTAAAGATAGGACGGTTGTCGGCTGTTGCTGTACCGTAGTCGATTGCGTTTGGAGTGAACAGGTTAGATGGTGCCTTCAAACCGCCTTGGAATCCTGTTACATTATACTTATGGCGTGTGAACGAACCACCGAGGTTGGCTGATACTGAGAAATCGTTTAATGTCTTGTTGATATTAAACATCAAGTCACCATAGAGTGAACGGTCGTTCACCTTATCGTATCCATAGAAGCCATAGTTGGAGTGTGCGAAGAGATTAGTCGTTGTTGCGTAACGCTTGTCCTGCTGTTTTGTGTTAGCATCGTCCCAACGCAGACGACCCACAACGTCCATCCAGTCGAAGATCTTATACTTAAGACTTGCACTAACCATGTAACGGCTACGGTTGTTTGAACGAACCATACGGTTGGCTACCCAGTATGGGTTCTGCATACTCAACGCATCACCGAAGTTCCAGTTCTGAACATTGATACCTCTGGCTGCATCATAAAGCTCGTAAGTACGAACGGCATCGAAGCTCTCACCACGTGGGAAGAGATAAACAGCGGTCAATGGGTTGAAGTACTGACCCTGCGCTGTCAAGTTCTTATCGTGCTCCTTGATATAGTTGAAGTTGAAGTCGAAGGTCATCTTGTCGTGCAAGAACGTTGTTGTATTGCGGAATGCAAAGTTATAACGGTCGTAGCTGTTATTAGGAATGATACCCTTTGCATTCGTTGTACCTACAGAGATATAGGTTTGGTTCTTGTCTGTACCTGCTGTCAGAGCTACGTTGTTCTGAATGTTCGTACCGGTATTGAAGAAGTCCTTTGGCTCATAGTTACCATAGACTGATGGAGTCTTTGCACCCCATGACTTCACTTCGCCTGCACGGTTTACGTAAGAGTTCTGGAACTCTGGCATGATGAATGGGTTAGCAAACTGTGAACTGTTACTTACTGTCACGCTTACCTTACCCTCCTTACCTTTCTTTGTGGTAATCATGATGACACCCTGCGCAGCAGCTGAGCCGTAGAGGGCAGCAGCAGCAGGACCACTGAGGACGCTGATTGACTCGATATCCTCTGGGTTGATATCGGCAATACCTTCTGAACCTGGCTGTGAACTGAATGCACCACCTGAAATCTCACCCTGACTGGTGTTGTTGATTGGCACACCGTCGATTACATACAAAGCCTGATTACTACGGGTAATTGACTTAGGACCACGCATCACAACGCGGGCTGCACCACCCATACCAGCTGAAGAAGCATTGATGTTCACACCGGCTACCTTACCAGAGAGTGAATTCATAAAGTTAGGGTTCTTAACCGTTGTAAGGTTCTCACCGCCTACCTTCTGAACGTTATAGCTCAACGCCTTCTCTGAACGCTTGATACCCAAAGCGGTTACCACAACTTCCTCAATCTGATGAGCCTCAGCCTTCAAAGTGATGTTCAATGGTGCATCACCACTTACCTTCACCTCCTCAGTGTTCATACCGATATAGCTGACAATAAGCGTAGCACCCTTATGTGTCATAATCTCAAACTTACCATCGAGGTCGGTGGTCGTACCATGCTGCGAATCCTTTACGCGGATAGTAGCACCAATGACAGGCTCTCCGGTGTTGTCAACGATTGTTCCGGTAACCTTCACGTCACCACTTGATTGCTGTGTCCCCATTACCTTTGCGGCATTGGCCTTGGTAGCTGCAACGATTACGTTCTTGCCAATATTATCAGACGAACTGACGTGATTGCTGGCATAAACGCTCAAACAGCAGCAAGATAGGAAAACACTTACTGGTAGAATCTTTCCTTTTCTCATTAGTTATTTTATATATTTGTTGATAATCTTATTCTGACTTAGGTAAACCTATCTATATCTTCAGGGCCTCCCTCCTCCACTAAAAGCTCCCCTCACCATGAAGGGCTCTCACATTGTAGAGGTCCACCTTATATATATTAGAACTCCATATTATATATATTTAGAACTCCATGTTATATATATTAGAACTCCACCTTAATATATATTAGCATTTCATCTTATATACATATCAGTGTAGTTCTCATTCTCTTTACGGTGTCCCTTATATTAGAGGTATTCCCTATACTAAATAGGTATTGTCCAAAAGTTATCCATGACTACTCATGCGCTTACGGTTTTTTCTGTAGCTTTGTTATTACAAAGATAACACTTTACACAGCTATAACACTTAATTTATATCAATAATTTAACAACAATAAACACTATTATCATGTTTTTTATTCCCTTTGCAAATAGTTAACACTATCCTGTAGACAGAATAACATTACTCGAATTACCAGATTTGCTAGTCATGCTAGCCCTGCTAGTCCCGCCAGTCCTGCTAGCCCCGCCAGAACAGCCACCCACCCCATCTAAGCACTGTTAATACTAATTATTCGTTGTCTAAATAGGTCTGTCTATACGAAAAAAACGACCGTTAATGTTGACAGATTGGAAAATAATCTCTACCTTTGCACTCGCAAGATTGTAATAATTACAGGATATAAATATCCCATCTATAGAGCTGAATATCAGCAGATACTAGTCTACACGCACGTGATAAGCGAAACAAGAAATAACATTTATAATACAAAAACATTATGAAAAAGAAATTTATTTGCACTGTTTGTGGTTATATCTACGAAGGAACAGAGGCACCAGCAGAATGTCCAGTATGTCATGCTAAGGCAGAGAAGTTCAAGGAGTTCAACCCAGAGGCTTTGAAGGGTACTAAGACTGAGCAGAACCTCAAGACCGCTTTCGCTGGTGAGAGCCAGGCTCACACTAAGTATCTCTACTATGCTTCAAAGGCTAAGAAGGACGGTTTTGAGCAGATCGCAGGTTTCTTCGAGGAGACAGCACGCAACGAGAAGGAGCATGCTAAGATTTGGTTCAAGTTCCTCCACGGTGGTGATATCCCTACAACAACTGTAAACCTCGCTGACGCAGCAGCTGGTGAGAACTATGAGTGGACCGATATGTACGAGCAGATGGCTAAGGATGCTATGGAGGAAGGCTTCCCAGAGTTGGCAGTTAAGTTCCGCGGTGTTGGTAAGGTTGAGAAGCACCACGAGGAGCGTTACCGCAAGCTGTTGAAGAACATCGATGACAAAGTCGTATTCTCACGTGACGGCGACTGCATCTGGCAGTGTCGTAACTGCGGTCACATCGTTGTTGGCAAGAAGGCTCCAGCTGTTTGCCCTGTATGTAACCACCCACAGAGCTTCTTCCAGATTGAGGAGACAAACTACTAATACAACGCAAGCATAATTCCAAAATGCGTTTACCATATCATGCCAAGGTCCATAAGGGTCTTGGCATTTTGTTTATCCCCTCTCCCCCACGTATCTCGTATTTCTTTAATTAATCGTTTTAATCTACTATTCTTTATTTCTCCAACCCATGAAGATAGCATGAACCTTCCTTACCCATCGATACGATAGCTCTATTTCCAAAGAATGCCTCGGTTAAACATATTAACGTATTTCATTCCACGCATAGCCTCAGCAATAATTGGATTACGATAATCATTGACCGTAGGGAAGTTTTCAGGACGAGCTTCTCCATATAAACCTCCTGCATTGAGTATTTTATTTTATTTTTTGTTTGCTGTCACTTTTAACATTTCTCACAATAACCTTCTTTTCAGTATGTTACTGGCACAAAGGTCATGACAGGAGTGACAGCAAATCTAAAACTACGTTTTTTGAGGGAGTAGGGAAAGGGAAAGAAAAGAGCACTAAATCTTTGAAGAGCCTATAAGAACACTTGAATATGAGAAAAAATATTCTCTTGAAGAAATAAGTATCTCAATCCTTCGTAGTATATAATAATTTGACAACCACTGGCTGTCATCTTGACGCTTTTACTCCAAAGTTCACATTGCCTGGTCGAACTACATGTTTTTGATACATGTTGTTTAATGCAGCCTCTATCTCAGCCCTTGTCATTGATATCTTTAATAACGCTCTTAATAAAATCTTGCTCTGATTTTGTTATACAATACCTCTTAAAGAGCATTTTATCAGTCCATTTTTTTGAAAGATCTAATACTGGTACATACCTATATACACGATTAGTCAGGTTATGCCCATTCTTGGCTAACAGCATCATAAATCTAAAGAAACTTGTATGCATATAGTCAATAAGATTTTGTGCTTCTGCCTTTGACTTTACTGTCTTAGCCACAAAAAGTCCATTAGTACATACAGATTTGGGCTCAGATAGTACAGGTGCACTTATTATAGTATGAGGTAATGTATCCTCACCAGGGCTTGCTTTAGCGACCAATACTTTCCACTTATTACTTAGTGGTCTATACTCTTTACCTACTTGACTCCACTTAACATAGCCGATTTCTTTCCTTACGCAATAAAGAGGTGTAGTGTAGGCTCCTGTCTCCTTGGTTCTATAGTCCTTAAAACCATCACCAAAGCCAAAAGGATCTCTGCCTGATACATAATCTTCAAAGAACTCATCCTCTTTCTCTTTGACCTTCTTTAAGATGCTGAGTCCTTTTGTATATCTAATAAGGATGTCTTCGCGTTCTGTTTTAAGCGTTCTCTTTGATAGATATGATTTGCCGTTGATATGACTAATGAAATCGCATTCACCCTTATGTCGAGCATCCCACAAGAAAGAGCATACACCTCCTCGGAGATTAATACCCTCTATATGGCAATCTTTTGGATCTGGGTAATCAGAGAAAACACTTATTCTCTCATCATCAAGCATATCTTGCCTAAATTCTTTGAGCCCCTTTCCTTTTCCTCCTGAATACCACACAGCCTTCATGTACATAGAGATATATTGTGGCTTATACTCTTTAGCTACTTGTACATACTTATGATATAATGCACTTGCAGAGTCACCTCGCCCACCTCCATCATTAGTATTAAATGGAGGGCCACCAATGATGCAAGTTGGATTAATCGTTTTGATTTTATCTTTTAGGCCGACATTATCTACAATGAAATCGGCTGAGAAATAGCCTTCTATGACATTTTCAACAGGCATCTCCAGCAGCTCATATATCTTTCTTGTCAGCTCATACGTGATATGAGAGGTCGGTATTGAATAAATATTATTTTTTATCTTTGAGATATTGGAGTATGCTTCTAATAAAGAAATAGCTATCTCACCTTGTTTCGAGGCAATATCCAAAAATATTGTACCCCCATCTATCTTATCTTGTGGGAGGTAAGATACTAATTCATTGGCTATATACTCTGGGGTAACAACCTCTGAGTCTGATATTCTTGTAAATTTCTTTATGGCGACTTTTGCTCTTTCAAGAGGCTGTAAATCAGCATCTTGCATAAGAGAATTAATGTTTTGTATCTTGAAATCCAACTTGCTTAGCACAAAAGGATTGCACTTTTTCTGTATAAGCCTTAGTATTTTGACTTTCAATCCGAGGTTTCTTGAAATTCTCTTATTATCTTCATCTTGTTTGATACTGTCAATAACTTGCTCTAATGAAATAATCTTTGACTTTGTCAAAAAAGCATAGAAGAGTACTTTTGAGTAATAAGCAGAAAGCTTTTTCTCAAGGCTTTTTAGTTCATCTTGATTGATTGGCTCTTTTTGTTCATCTCCTTTCTCCTTATTATCGTCTTTGTTTTCACCTTCATTATCTATATCTCCATCGGGAGCAGGAATGTCTAAGTCATCCTCATCTCCACCCTCAACAGGCTTAAACTCTAAGCCCTTATTAGCGTCTATCTCGGTCATTTGCTCTATCTCTTCTCTCAGAATAGGGTCGTCAAGTAGAGTAGTATCAAATGGTATGTCTATAGCCTCATCAAGAACACTCCTCGACTTAGAGTACTCTCTTACGGCATCTAATATGTTTGCTGGCGTTACTTCAACAATTTTGTTGTTGTTAAGTGTTATGATAGGTGATATCTCAAGCTCTTCACGTATTCGTTGTTCAAGTTTCAAGTTGCCGTTCTTCTCGATATTAACATTGTAGAATTGGGATTTCAATTCTTGCAATCTAAACATCCGATTAGGGTCAAAGTCAACTAATAGCGTCTGAGGTTTCATATTATACCTAACCTCATTCTCGCCATCTGTATAGGTCTTAATATATTGGTTCTGAATCCTGAATATTGCTTGATCATACTCTTGAGGAGATACCGTATCTTTAAGATAAAGCATCGTATCCCATTGTTCAACAGTACTACCAGTAAGCATCTTGTTTACCGTTAAGCTTATTGTCTTCTTTCCCTCTTCCTCACATTTCTTTATCTTGTCGATTACCTCTTTTGTGTTTACATACTCATCCTCAACACCAGCAATATTGATAATCTCATATTTGTTGAGATTAACAAATCTCTTCTTGTTATTCTTAATGAGAGCAGCCATTGCATCACAAGAGGCTCTAAAAGGTAAGACACATACGATGTGCCTACACATTTGCCCTGCTTTTATCTTGTCATAATTCAAGAATCCAAGCAGATTAGCCTCTTGCTTTGAGCCATCTATGATTTGTAAGAGGTCAAGTATCTCTTTCATGTGTACAAACGCTTTATATGCCCCAGCTCTGTCCTTAGTAATCGACTGTGGCCTAAACAGCTCTGAAAAGGCATAAGTAACACCATTCTGTCTAAGCTGTTCCAAGACTTTTCGTGATGACTCGTTAGGGTTAAAAGCAAATCGTATCATTTGGGAAAACCATAATAAGGGTTATCCCACTCTTAAACACCATCTTGACTGAGATGGTCTGCATCCCATTGTCGTTGCTCCTTTACAATATCGGTAAACTGACAAAACGCAATTATGTCTTCTTTCTGAAACTCCTCATCGTTCATTAGTATTCGATATGGAGTACCAGAAAGATGGAGTTGGATTTTATAATTGAGGCCTTTTATGTCTTCATCGAATCTATCTGAGATTTCACACGCCTCCATTTCGTGTGACATTTGACTTTTCGACAGTCTGCTGTTTCTTAGTATTCGACCATATTCCTCGCCCCTTGCTCCATAATGTGTCTCATCAACGATGAGTAAGTCAATATCATTATTAAAGACATCTTTGTGCTTTTCCTTTATTTCCTCTCCTTGTAAGTCTTGTAGGGTCAGGAAAAGCACTACTTTCTCTTTCTTAGAGAGAGCGTTTGTGATGGCCTTTGAATCAGCTACTAATGAGGCCGAGTCCATAAAGTTGTATCCCTTAAAATTGGCTGGTTTCTCTACTGTCTTTTGCCATTCTATTTTCACATCAGCTTTTGCTGATACTACTACCACAAACTGTGCATTCATTTCTACAGCACAACTCATAGCGGTAAAAGACTTACCAAACCTCATCACAGCATACATCAACAGGTTTGACCTATGATTGTTATCAACGGCCTCCTTGAAGTTGTTGACAGCTGTTGCTTGATTAGGTCTTAACGCCCAAGGTGTAGTCTCTCGCTCAAACTTATATATCACAGGTAGGAAATCGGGAGAGTATAGCCTGTACTTTCCATCATTCTCCCTTGCACTACGGCAGATATCAGCTATAGCCTCATCCACATCATTAGGAGTAGCCGCCTCGAAGAATTCCCTTGAATAGTACTCATCTGCAAAAACATCCTCTTTGAGTCGCTTTAAGTTCTTATCGTGCTCTAAGAAATAATGTACTGCGTAATCTCTAAAAATATTACCATTGTCTACCTTGGCAATATGCTCATAGACGGGCTCTAAGTCTTTATAATGTACCCTCCATTCATTTAGACGGACATTAACGGGCCTATAGGTGTCCCCAACTTTCAGGTAGTTAGGGATTGTACCTGTCGTGAATGCATATATATGGGGGTCTACTCGTCCTACAATTAGACTATCCAACAAAGTAGTATCAAGGTTAACATTCATAGTTAAAAGAGCCTTAGTTGTGTTTCTGCTTTCGCTGATAGTCTCCCATTAGCTAATATGAGCTGATAGGAAGAGGTAGATGGTTTACGCTTGTCCTCAGGGCAGATCTTAATAAAATCAGCCCAATCCCACTTCTGAACAAGCTTTCTTGTTGCAGCCATCTCATCATTAGAGAAATCGTAACAATGTATCTCAACCTTTGTCTTATCAGCCAGTAAGCCAGCCACCTGAGGCAAGTACTCATTAAGAGTTTTGTAATCTTCAGCTTTTATCTTAATAGACTCTCCTGCCACAACTAAATCTTTTATGCTGTTAAAGAAGGCTACTTGTTCCGTCGTTTTATCGTCAAGAGCCATCTTTATCTTATATGCTACATTCTTCATAATCTGTGTTGGCACAGCCTCACCTATACATCTTCGGATATTTAACTCATTGGTTTTGAGGTATTCATCTACGTTGTCCATTGTTACTGTATCATCGTAGTTAGTCCAATGAAAGCTATCTGGGATGGTCATAACTCTCATCAGTTCTCTAATACTCAACACTCTGTTGTCAGTAGGATGTATTGTGTCTTGACTTGAGAGTATATCATTTCTTGTGTGTACACAAGAGCATACCTTATCCCAAACTAACCTACGATACTTATTGCCCATATATGCACCCTTATTGACAATCTTATTGCCATGCTCATCATAATAGCCTGGCTGATACTCTATTGGCTGATCGAATGAGCTCTGACCCTCCTTAGTATGTCTAATCCAGTCTAACTGCTCCTTAGGGAAAGGTCTTGCAAAGTGAAGATAGTCAGTTGCATCTTTCTGCCCAGCGTCCAATGATGCTAAGTCTCCTATAGCCTCTCTCAACTTGATTTCCTTGTGTCTTGATGGGAAGAGAGTGAGTGGTGAGAGGTGAGCATACTCCTTACTTGTACCGATAACTATTGTTCTCGGTCTACTTGATGGTACACCATAATCCTTGAAATTGATTACCCTATAGAAAATATTATATCTATCAGCAAGATTGCTATAAATGCTATCCTTGATTGGCTTATCTGTCCCGTCTGTATCAGTACATATCGTTTTCATAAAGGCACGCACATTCTCAAAGATAAAGATCTTGGGCTGAATCTGAGAAATCAACCTGATAGCTTGTACTACCAAAGAGTTTCTTACTTGCTCGTCTTTGGTCTTCTTATAGTTTGCTGTTGACATTCCTTGACAAGGAGGAGTAGCAAATACCACGTCTACTTGACTTAATCCCTCTTTTGCCTTCCACTTGTCTATCTCATCAAAGAGCTTTTTATGAGTCTCTTCTGTCGTGATGTCGCCACCTATATAGCCTGACTCATATTTACACTTATGATTGGCTTTCTGTACGCTTAGCCTGACATCTAACAACTCGTTAGTTGCAATACATTCAAATCCATTTAACTTAAAGCCATAACAACCTACACCAGCACTACTGAAGAGCGTTATATATGTTCTTTTCTTGTTACTCATTACCTTTTCTATTGTTTTCCTATCTTATCAATCAGTAAGCTGTATGCTTGATTGTATGATGTCTGTTAACTTTCTATTTAATTCCGTTGCTGAGTTTAGCGCCTCAACAAGTTTGTTGTACTCCTCTCTTGGCACAACATCTGACGACTCTCCAAATAATTTATCTAAAGTAGGAAAGACTGATGCTGGGATAGATGTAGAACCTTTTTCCCAGTTTTGTACGGTCCTAAAATGCACCCCTAACTCTCCAGCTAAGGCTGTTTGAGATAGTTTGACCTTAGTCCTTGCTTCTTTCAAAGTATCTTTATTCCATTGCATAACACACAATTATTTGTGCAAATATAAGGAAAAAGACACAAATAACAGAACTTTTACACAATCATTTGAGCAGAAATGGCTCACTATCTACTACCTCCTCGTCCCCCAGCTGTCCCGTTCTACGAGGCACAGCCTCGTAGGCTTCGCCCCCAGCTACCTCTACCTCCGTCCCCAACCAGCCCCCTCTCCATTCGGAGAAGGGCTGAGGTGAGGCTCTCTGTGGCTGTAACGTTCTGTGATATCGGTTGACTTAATGTCTCTGTGGAATGCTGTGTGTTTTGTTCTTCTGTGTTCTTCTGTGAGAAATAGAACGCACCCACTTGATGAGATGATATACATGCAAATCTTTGGGGAGTTTTATCTCTCACAGAGCGCACAGAGTTCACTGAGCATTTTTGCGCACAGTTTCGAGCCCACAGAACGCCTCCGGCATACAGAGTTCACAGAGCGTTACTGCTAAAGATGGGTGTTGGGTGTTGAATATTGGGTGTTGATGATTAGCCTTGTTGGGTGATGGGTGATGGGTGTTAGGTGTTGATGATTAGCTAACGTTGGCTGTAAGGTTCTGTGAAATCGGTTGACTTAATGTCTCTGTGTACCTTTGTGTGTTCTGTTCTTCTGTGTAAGTCTGTGAGAAATAGAACGCACCCTCGATATGAGATTAGGCCTATGAGACTTGCTGGGGAGTTTTTTCTCTCACAGAACTCACGGATTTAACAGAACCTTTGCGCACAGTTTCGAACTCACAGAACGCCTCCGGCATACAGATATCACAGAGCGTTAAAACTATCGTAGATACTAATAAGGGACAACACAAAGCCGATATCCTTCTTATAGGGGTACCTCGGTGATCACTCCCCTTCCCTCCGGGGGAGGGGCGTAATATGTGAGGTTACCCCTACTGGCCTGCCAATAGGGGTTGTGGGAAGTTTTTTCTCTCACAGAGTGCACAGAGTTCACTGAGCATTTTTGCGCACAGTTTCGAGCCCACAGAACGCCTCCGGCATACAGAATTCACAGAACGTTACAGCTAAAGATGGGTGTTGAGTGATGGGTGTTGGGTGTTGATGATTAGCCTTGTTAGGTGCTGATAGGAATATGAATAATCATTACAATCAATCAAGCTAAACACCCTTACATTAGGACTTTAACGTCTACTGTAGCGATATGCATAACCTTCACGAAATCAGCGTATTACATTTACCATTCGAGGACATGCCCTTCTTGCTCGTTGAAGACGCCCTTCTTGGGTCAAGAAAAGCATGTTCTTGAACGCAGAAGAGCATGTTCTTGTTGCAAGTTCGGCCTGTTCTCGAATGTAGAAGGGAATAGCTTGTGAAATATCTTTACACCTTCTGTTTGAATGATTAGCGTTCTGGAGCCTCACCCCCAGCCCCTCTCCGAATGGAGAGGGGAGTAATCACCGAGATACCCCTGTATTTCCTCTGTACGCCTAACAGGCCATCTTCTTCTATCAGCAGCCCAAAAGGGGTAACCTCACATACTAACTTCCAGTTGGCCCCTCCCCCTTCCCCTCCCCCAAAGGGAAGGGGCGTGATTACCGAGATACCCCTATGGCTAATCATCAACACCTAACAACCATCACTTAAAACCCACCTTTAGCAGTAACGCTCTGTGTTCTCTGTATGCCGGAGGCGTTCTGTGGGCTCGAAACTGTGCGCAAAAATGCTCAGTGAACTCTGTGCGCTCTGTGAGAGATAAAACTCCCCAGCGAGTTTCGCAATTGTTCTTTTTCTCACAGAGTACACAGATTAACAGAACACACAAAGGCCCACAGAGACATTAAGTCAACCGATTTCACAGAACCTTATAGCCACCTTTAGCTAATCATCAACACCTAACACCCATCATCCAACACCCACCTTTAGCTATAACGTTCTGTGATATCTGTATGCCGGAGGCGTTCTGTGGAATCGAAACGTGCGCCAAAAAGTTCCGTTAAATCTGTGTGCTCTGTGAGAGAAAAAACTACCCACGACTCCTAATGGCAGGCCAGTAGGGGTAACCTCACATATTAACTACCAGTTGGCCCCTCCCCCGTCCCCTCCCCAAAAGGGAGGGGCGTAATCACCGAGATACCCCTATGGCTAATCATCAACACCTAACAACCATCACTTAACCCCCATCTTTAGCAGTAACGCTCTGTGTTCTCTGTATGCCGGAGGCGTTCTGTGGACTCGAAACAGTGCGCAAAAATGCTCAGTGAACTCTGTGCGCTCTGTGAGAGATAAAACTCCCCAGCGAGTTTCGCAATTGTTCTTTTTCTCACAGAAGTACACAGATGAACAGAACACACAAAGGCCCACAGAGACATTAAGTCAACCGATTTCACAGAACCTTACAGCTAATCTTAGTTGAAAGGTTCTGTGATATCTGTATGCCGAAGGCCTTCTGTGGGATCGAAACGTTGGTGGAAACACTCTGTTAAATCTGTGAGCTCTGTGAGAGAAAACCCTCCCCACTGTGAGAGAAAAAACTCCCCAAGAACCGTATTAGCAGGCCAGTAGGGGTAACCTCACATACCACTGAGGGTGAGGCTGATATGACTCAATCAACAACCACCTTCTTCCCATCAACAATATACACGCCACGGTGCTGGAGAGAATGGGGACTGAGACGCTGACCATGGAGGTTATAGATGGTATGGGGAGCGGTGGAGAGGACTGGAGCGAGGCGGATGGCATCGTCTGTCTCGTGATAGTCAGTGGGCTCAATGAACCATTGGGAGGCATCAGAGGTGATGGTCCATGCGACGATGTTACCGTTGTTATCGGCATGGATGGCTGGGTAAGCCGCTTGGGCAGGGTCCATACTCTGTAGATAACTGCGTCCGTCTATCGTCGACACAATGGTGTATCGGCCCGCATCAGCCTTATTATCAGTCACTAACAGCGGTGTGTTCGTTCGTAGCGTAGGCTTAGCAAACACCTTGTGTTTCGCATTCTTTATCGTCCAATACCCCTCGGTAGTCTCAATGAATTGGAAGAGTACGGCCGGATCAGTCGGTGGTGTACTAACAGAACCCTGCTTGAGTTGCGTGCCATCAGTCGTTAGTACCACATTACGCTTTAGGTTGTTTGTCAGTCGATACCACCTTCCACGCTCAATCTCCACACGTGACACACCGCTAAGGAGCTGCTTTTGTGCTGCAGCCATCGCCTCTTGCGCATGAAAGTATGCCGTCTCATCGCCACCTGTCGCAGCCGTAGCGAGGGCCGCACCGACCCCATCGAGCGAAGTCTCAACGCCTGTCAATCCCGCAGCCACAGGCATACCGACATATTTCCCATTAGCCACTCGATAAGTGTGAACACGTGAGCGGAGCATTTCGGCAGCCTGTTGGATATAAGGACCACGGTCGACTGTGTGGTCAATGACATATCGTCCGTTCGTCAAGTCCTCCAAAGGAATCTGCTTGAAGATGATGTTATATCCCCCGATACCGCCTGTTGCCTCCTCCTCGTAGACGTATCCTATCTTATCATTCGACAACAGTTCCATCCCTGTATAGCATGATCCAATCTGGCTCACCTGCTTTCCTTTGTGCCAATCAGCCGCTAAGGCCGTCGCTGTTGCGTAACTCTCGTAGTTAGCAAGTTCCTTGAAATACACACCCACACGCTCTCGTGCCGTAGAATGGGTGATACTCTGTAAGGCTACAAAGAGTTTCCTACCATCCGACACACGCCGTGCTGGGACGATGAGTATCTCGCCATTGACCGCATTGACCGCATTGTTCATTGCTTCAGCATTCGTTTGGAACTCCCATCGGCCCTCTCCTTTGGCGATGTCGGTATAGGTGAAGAGACTATACCCACGTGAGTTTGAACCACGATTGCGCACACTCACCAGCACACTACCGTCTGGTAACTCCTCTACCTTAGACTCGTCAGCGCCCGTACTTGGCAACTGCATCGGTCCACCGAGTAGTTTCCATGTTGCACCGAAATCGTCAGAAAAGATGACAAAGGTAGCGTTCTGCTTGGTATTATTCGTTGGATAAGCGATATACAAACGGTTATAAGCCCCCTGCTTAACGTATCGGCTCTGCATAATCTTCCCACTTGTCAGGAACAGACCATTCGTCTTACCGCCCAAGCTGTTCTTTGTCAAGTTGTATATCTGGTAGGTCAACGAGTCCTTCGTCCATGTTTCTCCACCGTCACTACTATGCAATCGCACCACATGTTGGGGTTGTTCGTACCGACTATCAAAGAAGCTTGTGTGTCCACCGACGCACATCACGAGTACATTCTGCGGATTGTTCCGATCGACAACGATAGAGGGATCGCCAAAGCTGTAGGTCCACTGCTTCGAACTATGGTCTTGTTGCGCATCACCAGCAGCGATGGTACGATAGTTAGCATCCCATGTTGCGCCATGGTCTGAGCTGGTTTTCATGACGATATCATTATGTCCATTACCCATACCGATGTCCGACCCCGTCCGACGGAGGTCTACCGCCACAAAGAGCTTACCGTTGCCATCCTGCCCCAAAGCAGGGATACGATAGCCAAAGGGCGACTTCGTGTTATCAAAGACGATTGCTGTCTGATATTTCTCATTGTCGGCTATCTGCTTCTTCACCACCTCCCCGACGGCAGGCGCTATCTGTATCGTCAGCTGTTGGATATGGGCAGCGTCCGTCAACACCTGAAACGGAACACTCTGCAAGGCTATGCCGTCCACCGAGAAAATCTTTGCAGCAGTATTCGTGGCCGTCTCCGTCTTCGCTGTCGTCACATCCTTTACCGTCGTCGAGGCTGTCTCTCCCTTGAAAGAGAAGCTATAGCCCGTGATGACATAGCCTTTCTCCACCGAGAGCGTATAGTTCTGACTGTTCTTACTTGAGATGATAATCGTCTTTGGCGATGTCGCACTGCTATATCCGATATTGTTTTTTCCATTCGCATTGGCCAAGGTCACGACCGGATCACCAGCGTTAGAAATGAGATAAGTATTCCATGCTTGTCCCTTTGTCTTCCTGTCTTGTCGATAGAAAGTGGCGTTATCAGGGTCGAGCACACGTGCCTCAAGCACCGTCGCAAAGGCAGGCTCGATGAGAACCGTCGACCCATTGTCCTTTCCACCAGTCCAGAAACAGATCTGACCCGACTGTCCGCTGAGGTTTAAGGCGTATCCATTGGCATCTCGCAATTGCATATAAACAGGGTCGGTGAAGGCTGAAGAGAGATTGGATGATGCCGAGAACCACCACTTAGCACACTTCGTATTCCCCTCCAACGGCTCCATCGTCGCCTCAGCCGTATTCGTTGCAGGGGCCACAGCGACAAGGGCTTTCGTCGTACCGAAGGCTTTGTTGTATAGTGTGTAGCCTTCCTGCTCATTACCAACGAAGCACCAAAGCTGATTGTCGAGCTGCTGCGGCATCGTGCGGTCCACATTCCCCGCCGTTGCAGGCACTTCACTGATACTCCCATCAGCTGCAGCAACAGCCAAGGTAGTGTTCTTGAACTTCAATGTGTACCATCGTGTGCCCTCCGCAAAATCACCTCCTACAATGGTTGTGGGCACAAAGGGATGAAGTGACGTCGCTCCTGCCCCCTGCACACTCAGCCCATTAGTCCTCATACGCTCCCCCATCATCATCTGAGTCTGCCGATAGTTTGCGTGTAGCAGTAGCCCATTCGCCATCTTACACTCCCCCGTCATAATCTGAGTCTGCCGATAGTCTGCGTAGAGCCGTTGGTTATTAGTCATCATACGCTCCCCTGTCACGATCCGAGTCCATGCTCTGCCCCTCCTCCTTTGGGCATCAAGCAGAGAAGAGCATACATCCCCTTTTCTACTCAATAAGGCTAATTGAGACTTAATACTACTGACCGCAGTGGGCATCCCCACCCCATCAGACATCCGAGAAGAACACGTGTTCGAGGCCCAAGAAGTTGTAGTAAGGCCACAAAGGACGATTGCTATAAAATGTTTATACATCTACTATTTAGTTTGTTTTTAGTTTGCTGTCACATTTAACATTTCCTGTAGCATCCTATCTCACAGTCTGTTACGAGCGAGAAAAGATGACAGAAGTGACAGGAAAATCGAAAGTTATATTTTAGAAGATTGTTTCTACGTAGGATGAAGGGCCTATTAAAACACCTCATCTAAGAACTCCTCCATCCTTCCCTCCTTAGCCGCTGGCAAGCTATCGGCCTGCCTCAAGTGATGTTCATTCACCATCTTTCAAAGCTGTGTCAACCGATAGCCCGTTGGATAACTCCTCATAAATACTCAACGTGCGGGCTGGCTCAAATTCAAAGGCGTATGTGTTTTCATTTCATTTATAAATAAACTCATACTTTCACTTCCAATATGATTCTTATGGATTACCCTATGACAATTAGGGCAAACTGGTAGTAAGTTCTCAAGTGCATTCTCAACGACCTGTTCAAAAGTGTTTTCTTCATATTGGAAAATAGGTTTAACATGATGTATTTCTATACAGTTTTTACCATATTTTAGACCATAAAAGATAGGAAAATTAAATCCACAACAATGACAAGAAATAACTCCATTGCTGGTGAAATGTTCAATCGCAATGTCTCTAAGACGAGTAGAACGTTCTCTTACTTGTACATTTCTTGTAACTAAACGACCTTCTGAAATTACTTCTTTGATAGGCAAAACCTTATTCTTACCAGAAGAAGAGATATCATCAAATGCTGTTTTCACATCTTCATAGTTGAATTCGTCTTGTAGAAGATAGTCTATAGCCTCCTTATGTAAATCAAGATACTCATAACCCTTTTGTGTTAACTTAAAACCATTCTCATAATCAGTAGCATATTCTAGCTTCACAAGAGTATCATGACTTTTTAGGTTACGTACTTTCTGGGAGAAATGTGTATCTTTCCTTTTAGCCAGAATTTGCGCATCAATACCAGTTGGATGCATCACAGTAGTTAACTGTGAAATTAAATCACTTGTACTTATAAATCCATTATCTGACTTAGCCATCATATATAGTGCAGGTAGCACTAACTGCTTTTCTGTGATTTCAGACATATTATCTAATAATTTGTAATTAATAGGTGCGTTACTTTCTTATCATTTCTATTCATAAAACTTACAAGATATTCCTTATCAAAAGTTCGTATATTAATACCTTTCTTATTGTAAAGTTCATAAACAAAGTCTGTATTTTTAATAATCATCATCCATTTTGCCTTACACTCATAAATCATATAATGTGCCAATCGCTCCTGATCGTCACGAGTAAATGCATGTTGAGCATAAGTACTAAATTCACTATCGTATGGTGGATCCAAGAAAACAAAGTCATCCTTAGAAGGATTTGTTTCTCGTAGAAAAGCTTCGAAGTCAAGACTGTATATTTGAGTATCTGCAAAATGTTTTAATAGAGGCTCTGAACGATAGTAATCCAGTTTCTTTGCCATTAATTTACGATTATATGCGATACCACCATACGGAACATTGAAATCTCCTTTATTACTATACCTAAACATTCCACTGTAAGCATAGTTTCTCATAAAGAAAAATAAAGCCGTATGTAAGCATGGGTTCTTGCGCTCTATAGTCTTATCATTATACATAAAACGATAATTCATATAAATGGCACTCTTAATAGCAGTTTCAATATTATCAAGAAGATCTTTGTCTGGTAAGGTATGCTTCTTTAACTCTATCTCACGCATTCTTACCATTTTGCGGAAAAGGTTCTTTTCTGTTTCTTTTAACAAAATACATGAATATGACACAAACTCCTCACTTATGATTAGTAAGAGTTCCTTCTCATTTCTTTTACAGAAATCATGTACAAGTCCCTTCAGCACTTCCTTTGTAATCTTATTCTCACGATAGTCTTTATACATATCAACAAGAACTATATTCTCATTGAAGAACTTAAGAGCCTTCTCCCAAGAGTCATCCATCATCTCTACATACGCAAAAAACCTTTTATCCGTAGATGCTATATATCGATAAAGTGAAATAAGCTCAGAAGAAAAATCATTGATAAAGTATTCCTTTGCTTGTACAGACATAAAGACAGAGCCACCACCTACAAAGGGTTCAAAGAAACGTCTGAATGTAGGAGCGTTTGGAAGAATATATTTCAACTCTTTTTCTTTACCTCCAGGCCATTTAATAATTGGTTGGAGTCCTGTCGACGTTTTGCTTCCATGAGGACTATTAGCCTTAGTCGCATGAAAAAAAAGATTCATTTCAGAACCGATAGACTGATAAGGTATAGCACTTTCGCATACCCCTGTCGATGTCTCTTCTTCTGTTAATTTATATTCTTTATCCTTTGTCATTATATGTTTATTGTTCAAGACATTTATAATTCTTTGTTTTGCAGCAATAAAGTAATTCTCTTCACGCTCTACACCAATAAACCTTCTATCAAGTTCCAATGCAGCAACTCCCATCGACCCTACTCCCATGAAAGGGTCAAAGATAATATCATCCTTATTTGAAGCAATTTTTATCATCTTTTTCAAAATGGATACTGGCTTCTGTGCAGGGTGCTTTGGATTACTCAACCTCTCTGGTCTCATACAAATTGGACTCTCGATAAAGTTATGCATTTCTGCTTGTGAGATGAAATTCCAAGTATGCTTTTTATTCCAACAAGTGAATATCATCTCACAACTATTCAAAAAGCCAGCTTTGAATATTTTAGGTGCAGGATTTGTTTTGTGCCAAATCATAAAATTTGTCGTATCGAATTTATGATCAAGACAATTGTACCACCGCCCTAATTGATTATATGAAGTAAAAATAAAAAGATTACCAGTTGGCTTTAATATTCTAATAAATTCGTCAGCCCACTCTTCTGGATTAAAATCGACCATATCCCACTCTGCGACATCGTTATTCATTGCAGCACGTCCTGGCAAAGGAATATTACCCGTCGAATGCTGCCCCAAGTTATATGGTGGGTCAGTTAGTATGAAATCGATTGAATTATCAGGAATACGCTTAATTACCTCCCGACTGTCTGCACAAAGAATACATTTACGCCAATTTGAATCTTTCATTATCCGTTATTTGGTAGAAAAGCTTTCTTTATTTCATTTAAGGCTTCGTTGATGTAGTGAGCATTCTTATTGTATTCATCAATAACCCAATTATATCCATGATCTGACTTACACACAAGATTCCAGAAATCACAGCTGATACAAAGTTCCTCATCACAGAAGAATTGACGTACACGTCCCTGCTTCCAAGCCCTTCCTTCACCATAACGATTATATGCTGTAGCAAACAATATCTTCACATTTTCCTCTCCCAACTTATTTGTAAGAATACAATATTGTTCGAGAAGTGCCTCTTTCTCTGACCGTGCTTTCTTATTATCAAGATCTCCACCTATTTTTAACTCTATCAGATAGTGCATACCTGTTTCATTATCTAATAGATAATAATCGCTCTCGTGACGTTTTAACATGGCTGTACCTTGCTCTCTTGAAATACCTTGATAGTCTGTAAGCTTTGGTATTCTACGGTTCGTATCACGCTTATATTCCTCCAGTAGTTCCGCAATATAGTCTGTTTGTTCCTTATAGAGAATACCCTCTACATGCTGACTTACTTCGTAACTTAATTCAGCAATACTAATTGCCATACTTTCAAGCATATTCCCCAACGAACTGTCAAGAGAACGGGAAAGAGCAGAATAATATTGAATTTCAGGTCCCAAAGCTGCGATAAAGATGTTGTGTATCTTCATATTAATAGCACCATTCTCGTCGTCAACTTCTGCAAGATGGCGAGTAGAAAAACCATTAGCATACGACTTGACAGTACTACTTACGATAGCACGAATAGCTCTTTCTTTATCTATAATATTAACCATAATATTATTTGATTATTTTTCTATTAATGGATTTCTTTTGGCAAAATCAAGCAAAACCCAATCCCTCAAGACATATATAAATTGTTTAGAATAGCGCATACTATACTACTACATGACAGCACACTATAGATTTTCTAATCAAAATCATCCATATATATAACAAAGTTGTACTTTCTAACAACACTTTTTAGACGATTTATCTAAGCCATAGCTCGCATAGTTCTAAAACAACTAAATTCTTAGCACAAAAGTATAAAAGATTTCTGAGAAAGATGAAGAATACAAGAAGAAACTACTATTTGAATTCTTTTTATCAGTAAATACCCAGAAACATAATAGTAGTGAAGCACAGAGGGACTGCCCTTCCACTGCCCTTCCAAAGTTAGGGGGAAACGTCTATACATCTACTATTTAGTTTGTTTTTAGTTTGCTGTCACTTTTAACATTTCACACAACAACCTTCCTTTCAGTATGTTACATACACAAAGGTCATGACAGGAGTGACAGCCAACTAAAAATAAAATAAATGAGTATATATGGGGTAGGTTTTTGAGAGCGGTCACAAAAAGAGGACTAAGCCCCGAGGGTGGGTCTTAGTCCTTAACTTTTATATCAGAAAAGGTCTTTATGGGGCAGCAAGCCGACAAACCGGTTACTCCTCAATCTTAAATAGTTTGCTATGTTGTGACAGTTTAAGCACGATGTTCTCCTCCTTATTTAATTCAGTAGGCAGCTTATCTCGAAGAATAGCAACTACATATTGAATATCAACATGGTCGTTTGCCAATGCGCCAATATGCAATAGTTGGTTATCATGAACAAGCTCTTTTTGGTCATTCAAGATGAAGTGCAGACAAGGAATCTTCTCATCATCAGCAAACATGATATAGGCCATATCGAAGCAAGCAATCTCTCCTTGTTTCTTACCAGTACTAAAGTTATCCGTCGCAAAAGGGGCAAACTTGTAAGTATTCTTCCCTTCCTTGTTTTTTACCAGACTGTATTCTATCGCATAACTCTCGCCATAGAGACGTTTAGAAATAGACGAATAATACTGATTGAACTTGTCAAGTTGTTTCTGAACCAAGTCTTGTTTGCTTTGTGAGAATAGCCCATTATCAATGTCCTTTAATATCTCCTCATTCAAAGCGATAGCCTTGTCTACCTCTTCAATTTGTGCTATTCGCTGCTCTAATGCGCCCTTCTCTTGATATTTAAGGTTTAGCTGAGCAACAAGCTCATCAAGTGCTTCGATAGTAGCAGACTGTTGTAGTCGCTCTGCTAACCGTTGTTCTTGTTGACGTAAGGCCGAGATATCCGTGTTACAAGCAGAGATAGACTGCTTCAACTGCGGTAACTCCGCTGAAAGGAAGTCTGCTTTACGTACAAGCATCTCGTTGTGAAAAGCCAGCAAGTCCTCGAATGTATGCTGCAACGTCGTTATCATGGCCGATGCTTGGCGATAGATCAGTTCGAGTTGTTTGGTGTCAATATCAGATTTCTGGGCTTTTAAGTCTTCAATAGCTTCTTCTATTAAGTTATATCTAAGCTGTAGAGCGGTCTGTTTGACGGCAAGCTCGCTAAGAGAGGCTTTGACTTTGTTGAGTTGTTCTAAGTCTTTTTCGAAGTCTGGATTAAGATGTAACTCCTCTTTCTTCGTGTTCAGTTCTGCAATCTCGCCTTCGACAAGAGCCAACTTGGAGCGTAGTGCACTTTTGCTGGCAGTCTTTTCAAGTCGACGCTTGTATTTATAATCTGTAGTAAGCTTCTTACTAAGTTCTTGTCTACGGTCGCCATCATCAAAGTTACAGCCGAACATATACAGATGTAGCGTCTCATACTCTATATCAGAGGTGTATCGGTTCAATGTTCTAAGCGTGTTTGTAAGGCGATTGTCATCATATCTAAAGTTGTGAGAGATGATTTGTCGGAAGGAAGGTTTTGATGTTTCAATACCCCATATAGCCTTTTCAAGTTCGCCCTCAAAGTCTTTCTTTTCTACCGTTTGGCCGTTGATCTCTAACACAGAACGTTTCCCAGAAAGGAAGTTACGCTTTACGATAACCTTCTTAGCATTCTCCGTAAATCCATCTGCCAGGCAAAGAGTAATCAAGACCTCAGTTTCCATGAGGAATTCTTTCACTTCTTTATTTACGACTTTAGGTCCTTCAGTCGCAGTGTAAATCTTATTTCCCTCCATACCAAAGCAGAAGTCAATGAGTCGCAACACAGTTGTCTTACCCACATTGTTGCCCGTTTCCTCATTATCAGTGGAAACTTCATCAACAATGAGGTTTAACCCTTGATGGAAATCTATACGTCGGATCAAACCATGAACATTCTCTATTTGTAAGTATCTTAGGAACATAATATAACCTCCTCATTCTGAATAACAACACTATCTATCAAATACAGCCAATCTAAACACAGTAAGAAAAGGGAGAAAGAGATAGTTTTATGCTTATTAACCTCACAGAACAAGTTGGTCAAAGAGATACGACGTTCCCTCTGAACCACTTGTAAGACAATCGCACCATTGTAGTAGATGCTGTCTTCTGGAGCTATGTTATCGGGTAAAAGCATACTATTCAGGCTTCTTGAAAATCTTACATTTGACAAAAGCGTCTACCAAAACTATCTTTATATTCACTTGGAGTTCTTCACGAGTCAACGACTCATTACACTCATCGTCTTTGTTAACTATTTCATACACAGACTCTAACAGCTTATCAAACAAGGCGTCGCCTGTTAATTCTGAAGCTAAGCTAAGATACAAATCATGCAATGATGACAGAACTGTAAAGCTCTTGTTTACACCCTGCTCATCATACGCTCTATATATCTTATCGACCAATAAGCTGTAAACGGTATATTCTGAGATGACATCCTTCCACTTGTTTAAGCTATTGAAATCCATCTTTGGCTTAAGATCGAAGGCCTTTGTATCAGGATTTACAGCTCTTTCAGCGAGTGGTTCATCGGCAAGACGGTTAATAACGTACGTAATAACCGAAGGTCGACGCTCGTCGGCTGTAGCAGGTAAGATGCTTTTTTCAAGGTATGATGCCAATGCGCTGATGGTATCAATATCCTTGTCTAAAACGTCTCTTACTATCCGTTTGTCGTCATAACAATCTGTTTCAACATTAAAGCTAATGCCCTTAGGGACATTGAAATGATATTTCTTCAGATGAGAGACACCCTTTGAGATGCAGACAAACTTAAATGTATAGCCTTCGTATTTAGGTAGTTCTATCTTATCCAAAGAGGTTTGAACCTTTGCTTTACTATTGTCAGAAGATACTTGAATGATAGTTTTAGAAGAACAGTCAATCAAGTCTATGGCTTTAACATTTTGTTTTATTAAGTTCGCATTCTGAAGTTTAAGACCATAGATAATGTTCAGAATCTCCTTAAAAACATCTTCTGATAGGACATTAGAGTCGTGTAGATTTATCGAACCATTCAATCTAACCTCAGATGAAAGGTACGCTTATCTTGATGTTATGATACCCGTAAGACGTTTCAGTTCCATAGGTTTTTCACTTGATTGGCCCAGTTCTATGTTGCAAAAATACTCATTATTTACTGATTAGCCAAATTTTTCCATGAAATGCTTACGTATAGTGAGTCCTTTTATGGCGTATGCTTTGTGAGTAGACGAGGTCTTTAATAATGTAAGAAATCATTACATCTTATCAAGCTAAACACCCTCTAAGCAGATGTATAGTGTTCCCCATAATCGGTCTTATAACCTTCAACAAATCAAGATGTTACGAACAGCCTTTAAGAACATGCCCTTCTTGCTCGTTGAAGACGCCCTTCTTGGGTCAAGAAAAGCATGTTCTTGAACGCAGAAGGGCATGTTCTTGTTGTAAGTTCGGCCTGTTCTCGAAAAGAGAGGGGAATTGACAGAAAGTTGGCCCCTCCCCCTTCCCCTCCCCAGAAGGGAGGGGCGTAATCACCGAGATACCCCTATGGCTAATCATCAACACCTAACAACCATCACTTAACACCCATCTTTAGCAGTAACGCTCTGTGAACTCTGTATGCCAGAGGCGTTCTGTGGGCTCGAAACTGTGCGCCAAAAGGCTCAGTGAACTCTGTGCGCTCTGTGAGAGATAAAACTCCCCAGCGAGTTTCGCAATTGTTCTTTTTCTCACAGAGAACACAGATGAACAGAACACACAAAGGCCCACAGAGACATTAAGTCAACCGATTTCACAGAACCTTACAGCCAACGTTAGCTAATCATCAGCACCTAACACTCATCACCCAACACCCAGCTTTAGCTGTAACGTTCTGTGAATTCTGTATGCCG